>Ga0164318_10000240_pt1 | contig 38069 bp, 35 predicted proteins | sample GuaBasSedimGuay9_FD_113734 | JGI IMG/M metagenome (GOLD analysis project Ga0164318, IMG submission 113734) | Subseafloor sediment microbial communities from Guaymas Basin, Gulf of California, Mexico - Guay9, Core 4571-4, 0-3 cm | ecosystem: Environmental > Aquatic > Marine > Hydrothermal vents... | reverse complement strand
CAGAATTTGGCTGGAATTACAAAAATTGCAAGGTCAATATTATTTGGGATCGAAAGTACGCTTGGATAACATTTTAATCCAAGTATATTTTCTTCTTTTAAATTGATTGGAAAGACTTCACCTTTAAATTTCTCGATTATATTTTTTAATATGGCAAATCCTACTTTTTTTGGATTTTTTGAAGCCCCAATTATAGCTACCGAATTGATATCAAAGAAATTCCCAAGTCGCATTAACTTAAAATAGTAAGTTATTTGCTTAAATATAATTTGGTTAATATAACTAATACAAAGAAAATAGATCAAAAATAAAAAAATTTTAAAAGAGATATATAAATGAAAAGAGATACAATAAAATACCTATTTATTTTGAGTTATTTATCTTTTTTTCAATTTTTGGACATATAAAGGATATTAAACCTGCTGAAATTCCCCAAAGTATTGATACCCAGAAGCCGCCACCACATATTATTGAGAAAATTGAGATTACCATGACAATAATACCCCCGATAAAATATTTTCTCATAAAAATTAGAACTCCACCAACGATAATAATTGCTGCACTTAAAAAAGAGAGAACTACAGCTAATATTACACCGGGGACACCAACATAGAGAAAATTAAAAGGGGCAGTTAAATCTTGTACCCATGATTCACCAAGCGCTAAGTCAAATACCATATATAAGATACCCTCTAATATTAACCAAAATCCTGAAACTATAGCTAAAGTAGCAGTTGCACCTGCTGTAGCGGGTTTTTTAATTTCAGTCATTAAATATAACACCTCTTTATTATAATTCTTCTAAAGCGGAAAGAATTTGAGCAAAAACTTGTTGATCATTAAAGTGACATTGTGATATTGCGCTATTTGGACAAGCAGCTGCGCATGTTCCGCAGCCTTTACATAGAACTTGATTGATTGAGGACACTAAATGACTTTTTCCAGGGGCTCTTACCATAGAAATAGCTTGATATGGACATAAATTAACACATGTTCTGCAACCTGTACATTTTGTTATGTCTACCACTGAATAATAAGGTTCAATTTCAACTTTGCCTTTGCCCATTAGAGCTATAGCACTTGCTGCGGCACCTTTGGCTTGAGCGACTGTATCAGGTATATCTTTGGGCCCTTGAGCAACACCTGCAACAAAAATACCGTCTGATAGTGTATCTACAGGTCTTAATTTAGGATGTGCTTCCATAATAAAGCCCATATCAGTTGATAACCTCAAAATACCGATAATTTCTTTAGCATCTTCTCTTGCCACGATTGCTGTTGCTAAAACTACCATATTTACCTCTAATTCTATTAAACGATTTAAAAACGTGTCTTCCAATCTAGCAATTAAATTTTTCGTTTTTGGGTCTTCTCTAATTTCTGCGACTCTACCTCTAATATAATTTACACCATATTCTCTTTGAACAATCTCATAAAATTCTTCATAGCCTTTACCGAATGCCCTAACATCGATAAAAGACACATAGATTTCTGCTTCAGGATGTTTTTCTTTATATTGTCTTGCTTGTTTTGCGGTATACATACAACAGACTCTACTACAATATGGCATCTGTCCATCTTGTAGATTTCTTGACCCTACACAATGAATAAATAATACTTTTTTAGGTTCAGTAAGGTCAGAAGGACGTTTTACTTTACCACCAGTTGGTCCGAAACTACTAAGTAATCGTTCCATTTGAATTCCGGTAATAACATTTTCATATCGTCCATATCCATATTCCTCTATTTTTGGAATATACGGGTCATAACCAGTGGTAATAATAATTGTTCCGATTTTTAAGGTAAGTGTTTCGGGTTTTTGGTCAAAGTCAATAGCTTTAGATTCACATACGCGTATGCATAATCCACATTCTATACATTTATCTCTATCAATAGTATAAATTAGGGGTACAGCTTGTGGAAATGGTAAATATGCGGCTTTTCGTGGTGCCATACCTTGATCAAATTCATTTGGTGCATAAACTGGGCAAATTTGAGCGCATTCACCACAACCTGTACATTTATCTTCAATAATATATCTAGGCTTTTTTTCAACAGTAACTTCAAAATTGCCAACAAATCCTTCTACATTTTTAACTTCAGAATATGTTAAAAGTTCAATATTTGGGTGTTGCCCAGTATCGACCATTTTTGGTGTTAGGATACATGCACTACAGTCCATTGTGGGAAAAGTTTTGTCCAGTTGTGCCATTCTACCCCCGATTGTAGTGTCTTTTTCGATAATATATGTTTTATATCCAGCAGTTGCAAGATCTAATGCTGCACTAATACCAGCGATACCCCCACCGACAATTAGACAAGTCGGTTCTACATCGACCTCTTGAGCTAATAATGATTGAAGATTTTTCGCTTTAGCAACTGCTATTCGTACGTGATCTTTTGCTATTTGTAGAGCTTTATCTGGTTGTTTCATATGTACCCAACTATCTTGTTCTCGTATATTGGCTTGTTCAAAGAGGAATTGATTAAGACCAGCTTCTCTACATACTCTTCTAAAGGTCGCTTCATGCATTCTAGGTGAACACGCTGCCACAACTACCCTATTAAGATTTTCTTCCTTTATCTTTTGTTTTATCAATTCTTGACCGGGGTCAGAACACATAAAACGATAATCAGTGGCAAATACAACTCCTGGAATTTTTTTAGCATATTCAACTAATTTTTCAGGAGAAACTACCGCAGCAATATTTGTACCACAATGACAAACAAAAACCCCGACTCTTATTTCATCATTTTTATCAGTTTTTTCTACCAAATTTGTGCACCTGTAATTATATACTTCAAATTATCGTAATGAAAATTATTCTAATTATATAATCGTATATGGCTAAATTTTTATTCGTCTCGTTATAATACTAAATATTAGATTTAAAACTTTTACTGAATTTAAGATTTTTTATGTTAATAATAAAATCAGCCAGATTCATTTCAAAAATGTCCTATAAAATAAAGGTTAAATTTTTACCCGAGATTAATAATAAAATAAGTAAATTTAAAGGTGTTAAAAAATTAATTTTTTTTTTAATATATTATTATATAACAATGAACAAAAGATTTAATTAATTTAATGATTTTAACACATTAAATCCGTCTCATCTTAATTGGAAAAAATAAAAGAAATAAAAATAACACAAAAAATTGGATGAAAATAATGAAGTTATCGGAATTATTATTAAAAGATTCAATGAAATTTACATTATTTGGAGGTAAGGGGGGTGTAGGAAAAACAACTTGTGCTTCTGCTAGTGCTATATGGGCTGCAGATCATGGGAGAGAAACTTTAATAATAAGTACCGATCCTGCTCATTCACTTAGCGATAGTTTTAATTTGGACTTAAGTGGTGGAGAGGTAATACCAGTTCCAGGATTTGAAAATCTTTATGGGCTAGAGATCAACCCAAAATTAGAATTTAAAAAATATCAAGAAACAGTTCAAGCATCACCAGTAGATATCCCAGAAGAATTATCTGGATTTATGGGTGGTATGGACGAGTTTTCATCGTTAACACCTCCAGGGTCTGATGAAGCATTAGCTTTTTCAAAAGTACTAGAATTTATTCAGAGCGGTGAATATGAATATATAATTTTTGATACTGCACCCAGTGGACATACTTTAAGATTATTAAGTTTACCAGATGTCCTTGACAGCTTTTTTGGTAAAATCATTAAAATGAGAATGAAATTTGGACAAATATGGGGAAAATTAAAAGGTTTATTTAGTAGGGGACAAGATGAAGGCCCAAGTAAACTTGAAATGCTAGAAGATCTGAAGGCAAAAATTGAAGCGGCATCAAATGAACTCTCAGATCCAAGTAAAACAGAATTTGTCATCGTTATGATCCCGGAAATGATGGCTATTCTTGAGACGGAACGACTTTTATCTACATTATATGAATATGAAATTCCAGTCCATAACATCATTATAAATATGATCTTACCACCGAACCCAGATTGTAAATTTTGTAGTTCTAGACGAATAATGCAACAAAAAAATCTGGTAGAAATTAGAAATTTATATGACGATTTTAATTTAATAGAGCTATTACTCCAACCGAATGAAATAAGAGGGTTAGACTCGCTTAGGGACTTAGGAAAAATTTTAATTGAATAAAAATAAAATGTTCAGTCCTCTATTAAAGATCCACTTTTTAATTTTAAAATTCGAGAGGCAAAAGACGCAATCATTGAATCGTGGGTCACCATAACAAGTGTTTTTCGTTCTTTTTTGATAATATCACATAGTATTTTTATTATTTTTATACCAGTGTCTTCATCTAAATCACCAGTAGGCTCATCAGCAAGGATTAATAATGGATCATTAGCAAGAGCACGAGCTATTGCGACACGTTGTTGTTCACCGCCCGACAGTTCGTCAGGTTTGTGATAAATTCGTTTATTTAGCCCAACAATTTTTAAAAGATATTCAGCCCTTTTTAACCTATCATGCTTTTTTATTTTGCCTGCTATTAACATTGGTAACTCTACATTATCTATCGCAGTCATAAATGGGATTAAATTATAAAATTGAAAAATATGTGCAAGATAAAATCGCCTTAATTTAACTAGCTCTTTTTTATTAAGTTCAGTTATATCTTCACCGTTAATATATATTTTTCCAGAAGTAGGTGTATCAAGACACCCAATTAAATTAAGAAGGGTTGTTTTTCCACTACCTGAGGGGCCCATTATGGCTAGGATTTCCCCGTTTTTTATGGACATATTTATATTTTTCAATGCAAATATTTCCAAATCACCTAATTGATATTTTTTGTATAAATTACGGATTTCTACAATGTTTTCCATATTTTCACGCTTATTTTTTATTTTTTAACAAATTATTCTCCAATTATCGTAATTATTAACTTACGAGACCTGTTCCGAGTATCTAACTCTACAAAACAGATTTGCTGCCAAGTCCCCAATGTAAGAGAGGAATTTGAAAAAGGCACCGTTAAAGAGGGGCCTAATAAACTTGCTCGTACATGTGAATGACCATTGTCATCGTGCCACGTTTCATGATGATAATAATATTCCTTTTTAGGAGCAACTCGCTCTAGCATCAGTGGAAAATCTTTTTTTAACCCAGGTTCATATTCAATTGTAATGATACTACCAGTAGCGCCTGGAATAAAAATATTAATAATACCGTTTTTAACACCAGATTTTAAAACTACATTTTGAACCTTTGATGTTATATCGACCATATCAACTTCTCCAGAAGTTGAAATATTAATTGTATCTTTAACTACAACCATTTCCTATTCACGTCCTTATTTTTTATTTAAAAGAAATAATTTTTATTATATATTAAAGATATTAATTTTTGGTGATTATGATAAATATTGATATTAAAAAATTACAAATAAAAACAAATAAATCTATTGAACTGATTGATATAACACAAAAAATAAACGATTTCATAAGAGAATCAGATATAAAAAATGGATTTCTATTAGTTTATACAAAACACACAACAACTGGGATAATAATAAACGAGAATGAAGGTAGATTACTAGAAGATATTAAAAATACACTACAAAAATTGGTGCCTCGTGGTATAGGATATAAACATGACCAGATAGATAATAATGCCCATTCACATATTTTAGCCACATTAATTGGTAATTCAATAAGCATTCCCATTATAAATAGCTCTTTAGCGCTGGGTACATGGCAATCTATTTTATTTGTCGAATTAGATGGCCCTCGGAATAGGACTATTATATTACAACTATTTTTCTAAAATAAAAGTAAAGAAAAAATCATTTTTTCAAAAAAATATAAATTAGAAGGAATTAATTATCTTTGAGAATATTTCAATACAATATTTTAAATTGTCCCAAGATTGTCCATATGTTGAAAGCTTTATGGTTTTTGTAAGACCTGGTTGGATTCCCCAAATTTTATTTCTCTTTAATTCTTCATATAAAAAAAATCCTTTTCGAGGATGTTTATCACTAATTTTTTGAAATGCAGGAGTTTCAAATTTTAAAATATCGTGCTGATGTGGTTTTTGACCCATTTGATATATTTCACCAAGATTTTCCATAGCTTTACTGAAAAATTGAGCTTTTTTAACTTCATCATCCCATTTTTTTACTCTATTAATTACATGCGGAAAAGCTGCCATAATCCCCATCGTTATTACTCCAGGAAGAGTACAACCTAGTAGTTCTATTTCTTTATTATGAAATGTTCGTTTACTCCATTCACTTTGAATTTCCGAACTCTTAAAAATTATTTTATCATAAGGTTCATTTACTAAAAGTAGTCCACTAGGCGCAGGAGATGCGAATGATTTATGGAGTGATGCAGTCATTACATCGGCGCCTAATTTTTTCCCAGAAATTGGCATACGTCCAATACTATAGGCGCCATTTATAACTAATGGAATATCATTTTCATGAGCAATTTTAGATATTTCTTTAGTATCATTTAGATTTCCATAATTATAATCTACGTGAGTTAAAAAAAGTAATTTCGGTTTTTTGCCCGTGTTATTTTTAATTTTTTGAATTAAATCACTAACAATATCAAAATTTAATTCATAGAGTGGTCCACCATTATGAGGTATTTCTACAATATTAACTCCAGCGCGTTCGGCACTGATATAGGTGGTATAATGAGCAAGAGAATCTACGATTATAGTGTCATTTGGAGATGTTAATGCATGTATGGTAGAAAATTGTGCTTGGCGGCAGCCAGGTGTTAACCGTGCTGAATCCATATCACAAAATATAGCTAAATCTTCATGTAAATCACAGATTGGTGGGGTAGAAATTTCATTTAATTTGCCTGTTAAACAAAAATCACAAGTAGAATATCCATCAATAAAATCAATAATAGTCTGTAAAACTTTTGGGTCATTAGGTATTCTTCCACCGGCTTGTATAGGATGTAAATTAATATAATTTTCCTCTATATCTCTAGATATATTTCTATATTTTTGGAGATAGCCTTTTGTAAATTTATTCATCATGAGGATTACCTTTTTTATAAAGAATATTTTCGATTATCAATGAACATGCTAATTTTGCTGTTATTAGCGAAGAATCCATTCTTGGGTTGTATTCAACTATGTCCATTCCATTTGAAATGGGACCTAAAGACCGAATTATCTGTAATATTTCTCGCGATGTAAAACCACCAGGCTCAGGAACTGAAACTCCAGGAGCAAATGCAGGGTCAATTACATCAAGGTCTAAACTTAGATATAGATATTTTATATTTTTAAATTGATTTTTTAAAATTGATATGATATTATTTAGACCAATTTTCTCAATATAATTCATAGAATAAATTGATGGGATTGTATCCTTAGCACTTTTAATTTCTTCAGCTCCTTGTGTATTCCCATGAACCCCAATAATTGCAATATTATCAGGTCTAATATTTTCAATCTCAATAATTCGACGTAAAGATGTAGCCATATTATATTTTTGACCTTTAGGATATTCGTCCATAAAATCTAAATGAGAATCAATCCAAATAAGTCCCACATCTTTTTTGTGACAATTTAAACCTTTAATAATAGGGTATGTAATAAGATGAGTCCCACCAATATAAATTGGATATGCATTTATTGAAGAAATTTGAGAAGATATCTTTTCTATTTCTTCCATAAAAGATTTTAAGTCATTATAATGTTTAATATCACCATAATCTAATACATTAAAATCGTAAAAATTTTTGAATATTTCATAATTCACTCCAGAAAATTGAAGTGATGCTTCACGTATTGTTTTTGGGCCATCTATTGCTCCATTTCCATAAATTGCCCCATAATCTGAAGACACGCCAATTATTACAGTATCATTTTCTGTTAAATTTTCTATCTTATCTAAATTGTATGTACCCATGAAAATGATAATACACCTCTTGAAATTATCTTTATTTTATAGTTATATATTTTATTACTATCTTTAAGAAAAGTTTTTTAATCTCTAAATATTTATTTTGGATAAATAGGTTTATTTCCATTAATAAATACATTTTATTGATTTGAACTAATTTATTTAATAAAATGAGTAATCTTTAAAAAAGAATTTTCTTTTAATACTACTCTAAACTATTCACATTCAAAACTAAAACTAGGATTGAATAAAATGGGTCATAGAAAATTTCACGCACCAAGACATGGAAGTTTGCAATATTATCCAAGAAAAAGAGCTAGAGACCATGTTGGAAGATTTAGATCATGGCCTGAAATTGATGGGCCTCCAAGAATTCTTGGATTTGCAGGTTATAAAGTTGGAATGACACATATTATAGCTATAGAAAATCGCAAAAATAGCCCATTCTATGGTCATGAACGATTTTTTGCAGTCACCATAATTGAATGTCCACCTTTAGTAGTTTTTGGTCTGAGATTATATAAAAATACTCATGATGGGCTGAAATGTATCGGGGAAGCTTGGGAAGGTGAATTTAAAGATGAATTGGTCAGGTTAATAACTCTTCCTAAAGAATATGATAGTGATAAAGCACTTTTAGACTTGGAAGATAAATTAAAAATGGCAGATGAAATTAGAGTATTAGTCCATACGCAACCTAAATTGACTGGCATAGGTAAGAAGAAGCCCGAAATAATGGAATTTAATGTTGGCGGCGGTACAATACCAGAAAGATGGACATATGTGAAAGAATTATTGGGTAAAGAATTAAAAGTTAGTGAAATTTTCGAATTGGGTAGTTATATTGATGTATCAGCAGTTTCAAAAGGCAAGGGTTATCAAGGAGTTATTAAAAGGTTCGGAATAAAAAGAAAACAACATAAATCTAATAAAACTGTAAGAGAAGTAGGGTGTATAGGGCCGTGGAAACCATCTCGCGTTATGTGGACTGTTCCACGAAGTGGTCAGATGGGATATCACCAGAGAGTGGAATATAATAAACAAATAGTCAAGATTGGAATTGACCCTAAAGAAATTACACCTAAAGGTGATTTCCTCAAATATGGAGTGCTAAAAAACGATTACATTGTTATAAAAGGGTCAGTCCCAGGGCCCAGAAAAAGATTGATTAGGATGAGATTTCCTATAAGACTCCCGAAAAAGGCAACTTTAGCTACTCCAGAAATTGTTTATATCTCATTAGAAAGTAAACAAGGGAACTAACAAGAGGTTTAAAAATGGAGAAAAAGGTCAAAGTTTTAGATTTAGAAGGTAAAGTAGTAAAAGAAATAGATATGCCACCAGTCTTCTCAACTCCATATCGTCCAGATATTATTAAAAGAGCTTTTTTATCATGCCTAACAGGAAGGATACAGCCAAAAGGAACAGACCCAATGGCTGGAAAGCGTACTACAGCAGAATCATGGCACGCAGGACGTGCAGTATCAAGAGTACCCCGAGTTAAAGGAGGCGGGACTCCAAGAGCACAACAAGGTGCATTTGTTCCAGGTACTGTAGGTGGTAGAATTGCATTTCCGCCTCGAGTAGATAAGAAAATTAAAGAAAAAATTAACAAAAAAGAACGAATTTTAGCCATAAAATCCGCCATCGCTGCAACTTCCAAGAAAGAAATAGTAATAAATAGAGGACATAAATTTCAAGATTCTATTGAACTACCAATTGTTATAACCAATGAAATTGAAAACCTCAAAAAAACAAGAGATGTAAAAGAACTGTTTATGAATGTGGGAGTTTGGGATGATATTATTCGTGCATCAAAAAGAAAAATTCGAGCAGGTAAGGGCAAATTCAGGGGAAGAAAATATAAAAAGAAAAAAAGCGTCTTAATTGTAGTAAATGAAAATAAAGGGATTTACCTGGCAGCAAGAAACCACCCAGGAGTTGACATATGTACAATTGATAAAATCAATGCAGAATTACTTGCTCCTGGCGGACATCCTGGCAGATTAATAATTTGGTCAGAAAACGCAATAAAAAAGGCTGGCGAAATCTTTTAACACAAATCTTTAATGAGAAATTTAAAAGAAAACCTCAAAATTATTAAGAATTTCTTTTAATATAATTTTTTTAAGAATATCTCTATATTTTGGTTGTAAAATATGCTGTTTATCAATTAGATCAGAAACAATATCTTCAATTATTTGCTCTATATCATATTTTTCGTCTTCAATTATTTCCTTAATAATATATTTATTTAAATATTTATAGATAGTTCCTTCAATTATTTGCTCGACAATTTCCTTAGAATAATATTTCAATCGAGCATTCCTCCAAAATAATCGCTATTTTATTATTAAGATGTTCTTTTTCAAATTCATATTTTCTTAATTCTTATTAAATATATTAATTCTTTAATACTTATAAAGTAATAGATTTTTTGTCTTTTTATTAGACTACATTTTTACCGACAATATCTTAAACTCATAGATAAATATCAAAAGAACCATTATTTGATGTTAAATATTATTTGAAATAAGATGCCCATTGATTTAAGCAGACTGAACGATAAAAAAATTAATATTATGATTAAAAACATTTTAATTAATGATAAGCAAATGTCTTTTTTTATTTTACATTTAATTTGATAATCAATTTAATGATTTTTTATTTATCACTATTATCTGTAAATATTTAAATCATATTTTTATTTGAAAAAATTAGTTAAATAATTCTAAATAAATTAAAAATGTTTGAAATTTATTGGTTGCATAATTATTTTATGTCCAAATAATTCTAAAGACTTTAAATTTGAGAATGAATTTTATAATATAGAAATATAAATAAAGGAATTCAAATTTCAATTAAAGATTAGATATGATGTCCAAATGAAAATAAAGGTCAAGATACCAAGGAGAGATTTAACTAGAGAAGACAAATTCCAAGAAAGAGTAAAAGAAGAATATATTAAATGGAAAAATAATCTACTTAATAGAGCTAAAAATATAAAAGATTTAAAAGAACTAAGAAAAATTTTTGATGAACTTGATAAAAACCAATTCGACTGGGATTCGGCTGCAGGCGGTTGGTTAGAAAGTAGTGAGCCCTATGAAATCGTATGTATAGCGATTAGACTACCAGGTTTAAAAGAAAACTATGAACGTTATTCAATTTATGGTATTTTGTCCTTTAGTAAGGGATTAACCGATTCATTTGACCATACTGGTGATTTAGAAAGGTTAGTTTATGTAAAAGATGAAAAAGGGAATTATTTTTCTTATTCAACAGTAGGTCATGGCTATTTAGAATTGTTTCCAGAAATTTTAGGAAATAATAGCTCATTTAAAGACTTGATACAAAAAGAAGAATATGTTTTTGAAGTAGGAGACCATTCTTTATGCACTGAAAGAGATGATACAAAAATATTAATTGGAAAAATACCTTTTATAGATATTTTTAGGATCATCAAAACAAATATCTACAAAGATCATATATATAAAGAAATACCATTATTAACAAGCACTGATCTGGAGGAAAAACTTGAAGTAAATTGGTATGATTTTGCTAAAGAAGTTGTCCAAATAGATCAAGCAATTAAAAAAGAATTGAATGAATATTCTAAATTATTTAGAATAAAAAGAGCATTTCACAAGTTTAAAAATTATTTAAAAAAGAAAAAAGAATTAGACCAAATTTATTTTTTAAATGCCGTGAGGTCAACAATTTGGCACATTGCACCTTTAAAACAAGTTAAAATTTTAAATACATTAAAAAAAGAAATGATTAAACATGATTTAGAACATGAAATTGATTCAGAAATTCCTAGGAAACTTGATACTATGTTATATCGACTTGAAAATTTAATAGATTCTGTCGACTTTTTAAAATGGATCGCAGACCATGATCCAAAAAAGTTGCTAAGAAAATTTGAGATTAATGTAATAAAGGACCTTAAACCTTCTGCTATTGAAACATTGCCTTTTGCATTAGGTATGATATTAAATAAGCCATTAGATGATATAGGCTATCCAGAGAAATTGTCGCCTATTGAAAAAGGAAAAAGAATAATATTTTGGATTGGCGGTAATATTTACAGGATTTTAAGGTCACAATTTGCAAATATTAACAAAGGAGTTAGTGATAGATTTAAAAGTATTACAAATATTATAGATAGACTGGCATTTAAAGAAGAAAATGAATAATTCAAAAGTTATCTTCAAAAATATTTAGCTATTTTTTGTTAAATATAATAAAAAATTGATTAAAATAATTATTCTTCATCTAAATTTACTCTAAAATGGTCAATTTCGCCCCATTCTTTAGTTATACCCGCTAAAGTAGTTTCAAATCCATGTAAAAATTCGCGTACTGATCTTTCGGGGTCTCTTGCCTGGGTAATATATCTACCAACAATGATTATGTCAGCTCCCTCTTTTAATGCATCGGTCATTGTAATCGGAGATATCCCACCAGCTACTGCAACTAATAATTTTTTATCTAATCCTTTAATCTCCTTAATTAATTCCCATCTGGGTTTTGTATTGTTAGACTCAGTATCAATTCCGCGGTGCAGGATGACAACATCTGGAATTTGTTTTAATGATTTTATTCGTTCAATAGGATTTTGAACATTCATCATGTCAATTATAGAATATATCCCTAACCTTTTTGCTTCGTGCATAAATATATTCAGAGTGCTATCACTTGCAAGTCCCGATGCAACAACAGCATCGGCAGTTTCTTCAAAAGCTAAGAGGACTTCCACACGACCTACATCTAAAGTCTTTAAATCACAAACTATGAAAGTACTTTTTGCAAGTTTTCTTAAGTCGCTAATAATTTTTGTGCCATATTTTTTTAATAAAGGAGTGCCCACTTCTAATAAAATACGATCACTTTTCGGTATTTCTTTGATTATTTTTTCAATTCTCTCAAAATTTGTAATATCAAGTGCAATTTGAAGATATGGAGGTCTCCACAATCTTGGTACTGTAAAACCCATTATTGGATGCCTTGCACGGTCTTTGTCCCATAAAATACGTTCTAAATTGGGTTTTTTATTTATAGCTCGAGTAATCGCTAGTTTCGTAGCACCATAATTATATGAATAAACTTTTCTAAGATCTGTTGCTTTTGGATGGATGAATACGCTTACAATTAAGACCCAATCTTCGACCTTATCTTTTGGTATAATCCCTTCTTCTACAGAATCTGCAACTGCCTTTGCAACCGCATTTTGACCAGCACCAAATATTTTACTTGCATCTTCCATATTTTTTATTGTGACTTTTGGAATTATTAAGGTATATGGCTTAGGAGGTAAATTTGGTCTAATAACAGCTAATAATGGTGTATGTCCAGCTGATAATTGCGATAATGCATTTGCAAATGCCATTCCAACTGGGCCATCTTTATCGCCAATTAATAAATCAATATGAGCAACTTCCTCTCCTTGACCAAGTAATGCTTCACCAATCAAATACATTTTTCATGCCTATTTTATTTTTATTTTACCATTATTTTTTTACAATTTAATTCAAGAATCCACGAATTAAAATTTTTTGTAATTTGAATTTATTTTCAGACTATAAATTAATTTGGATTAAAATTTTTTAATAAATAAATTTTAAAAAAAACAAGTTTTTAGAATTGTGTTATTTTAAGTTTACTCCATAACTTAATTGGATCTAATAATTATAACCATTAGTGATAATAAATAATTAATAATAAATAATTATTTAATGAAACGAAAATCAAATTATAAAAAATACTAAATTAAAATAATAAAAATTAAACTATAAGTCTTTAATACAGATATTTTGATTATAAAATTAGATTTTATTTTAAGAGTAGCGATAAGAATAACAAAATAAACCATTATAAGAGTTAATTAATCCAAGATTAATATTACCAATTTCCTCATAACCTTTAAAAATATTCATTCTATTAATACTCTAAAATAGTATAAAAACGATTAATTGGGCGTGTAGCTCAGCTAGAAAGGTAATAATTGAAAAATATACCTTGGTGAAGCAGAGCGTTGGACTAACAGAACTATCTGCAGTTAGGACGAAGCTCTTAACATATTTTGGGTGAAACTCAATGGCCGCGGGTTCGACTCCCGTCACGCCCGCCATCCTCCTCTGGAAAGCCATAAATATTAAGAGCCTCGGTGGCTTAGTAGGTAGAGCGACAGCCTCGTAAGCTGTAAGTCGGGGGTTCGAGCCCCCCTCGAGGCTTAAATCAATTTAAAAAGTCTAAATATAATTTAATAATAATTAAAAATGCTTTTTTAAAGATATAAACAATATATTTTATAATATTAGAGTTAATAGGTGAAATCAAATTAGAGAAAAACAAATTGCTATTAAATTAATATTATTAGAAACCTCAATAAAAAGCAAACAAAATTTATTGCGGGGGTGTCCGAGTCTGGTCAAAGGAGCAGGACTGAGGCTCCTGTGGCGAAGGCCTGCAAGGGATCAAAGCCCTTCCCCCGCACCAAAATAATTCATTACTAAGATTTTTAATTTATACAAAATATATTTCGATTTTTAAATATATTCAATTGTAGCACTTGGTTTTGTTGTATAATCATAAAAGACAGCACCTATGGAAGGGATTTTATTTAATTCATTTTTTAATTTCATCAATATTTCTTTTTTCAAAAGTGTTGGAGTTGCAGTCATGAAATCTTTAGTTTCTACACTTCTAATGAGAATTACATAAGGTTTATTGTAATCAAGATTGTCTGAAAGTAGAGCAGCAATTCTAACGATTTGGTTAATTCTACCGGTTATTATACCTTGTAAGTTAAGAATATCGATTGAATTTAGTGTAAACCATAGGTTAACACCATTTTTCATCATTTTAAGCCCAAGAGTATAACGATAAGCTCGTTCATCACCTTTTACGCCAATGGTTTGAGAAGAAAAAATAAATGGTTCAATAAGACTTTCAGGTTCAACAAAATTTGAAACAATATTCTTTATTTCATTATTAATATTCAAGTTATTAATATATTTGTTTGGCAATAATATAGCAAAATATTGAGAGGGGTGTAATGGTTTTAAAATTTTTTCTACTATGTGGTTAGATTCCTGCCAAATTTTTATTTTTTCCGTGTTAATTGGTCCTAAAATTCTTACAGCTCCGGCAGGGCCAGGTTGAGGTTGACGTTCAGAAATTTCTTTAGGGAGCCCTAATTTTCGGGCAAGTATTCTGACTTGGTATTTAAACAAATTTTTAATAGGTTCAACAAGTCTTAATCCCATTTTTTCGGGTAATCCTCCGACATTATGGTGGATTTTAATTATTCCACCATGTTTTTTACCTTTAATTTTATTGGCCTCCCCGCGAGTAGATTCAATTATATCGGGCATAATAGTAGCTTGAATTAGAAATTGAGCATTGACTTTTTTTGCTTCACGTTCAAAAATATCAATAAATGTTTTACCAATTATTTTTCTTTTCTCATCAGAGCCAGTTATACCGTCCAATTTTTTTAGAAATTCATTCGTTGCGTCAATATATCTTATATTTAATCCTAGATTTTTGTACCACTTAATTACTTGCTCACTTTCATTTTTTCGCATTACTCCATTATTAATATGGACACAATAAAGCTGGTCATATTTAAGAACTTTACTGGACAACATTGCCACTGTTGAACTATCGACTCCACCTGAAACAGCACAAATAGCAGTACCATCTTTAATAATATTTTTGATTTCAGTCGACGATTTTTTAATAAAGGAATCTACATTCCATTCTTTTTTCTTACATTTTGCAATATTAAATACGAAATTATTGAGAATTTTTTCTCCTTCTTCTGAATGAGTAACTTCAATATGCCATTGTAAACCATAAATAGGACGAGATAATGATTTTATTCCTGCAATTTCAGTTTGAGGCGTTTTAGCAATAATTTCAAAATCTGGAGGTATTTCAGATATTAAATCAGAATGAGACATCCAACAAATACTTTTTTGCTTAATATTTGTAAATAAAGGATCTTTTAAATTTGAAATTTCTAAATAAGTGAACCCATATTCTCCTTGTTGCCCTTTTTCGACTTTACCGCCGAGTTGTTCAGCAATTAATTGGTTTCCATAACAAATACCCAAAATTGGGATACCTAAATCATAAATTTTTTTATCAAGTTTAGGTGTTCCTGGATCATATACACTATAAGGACCGCCAGATAAAATAATCCCTTTGATATTTTTAGCCATAATTTCCTCAGAAGTAATATTATAGGGGACTATTTCGCTTGATATTCCCAATTCAAAAAAGAATCTTTTAAAATTAAAGACATATTGACCGCCAAAGTCTATAATAATGATTTCTGGGTTATTATTTATCATATAATTTTCACAAAAAGATGGTTAAATAATTTGAATTATTCAATATATTAAAAAGGTTAAATTAAATTATTTCTATATAAATAATTGAAATAAACAGAGAATATTTATGAGGATTATATTAATAATATTGGACGGATGCGCGGTCACTTCGTTAAAGGATGCCCCGACACCATTTTTTGACCGAATATTAGAAGAGGGGGTCGGCGATTTAAATTGTAAAGCTGTTTTTCCTACCGCTACATATACAGGACACTCGTCAATAATAACTGGGTGCTATCCCAATAAGACAGGCATGGTAGCAAATCAATATTATGACCGGGAGCAGAAAATTAGTAAACATTTTGATAATTATGACCCAAATATTCACATTGAAATGCCTACAATTTTTGAATACTTAAAAAAATTAAGACCAATTAGTATTAGCGAGCCAGTTTTTAAAGGAGCATACGATTATGTGAGTATGAAGGAGGTCAATAAAAAGTCTCCACAATTACGAAATGAAATTATTTATAATTTAACCCTGAAATACTTGAAAAATGAGAACATCAAATTTATAATGATTAATTTTTCAGCAGTAGATAGTATAGGAGAAATTTATAGCCCTAATTCTAATAAATATAAAGAAGAGTTAGAAAAAGTGGATAAGTATATTGAGAATATTTATAATATAAGTAAAAAAACAAATGATACATTATTAATTATCACTGCAGACCATGGGTTAACAGATATTAAATCATATTATAATTTACAAGATGATTTATTGAATAATGGACTGAATACAATATGTTTAAATTCGCATAGAATTGCTCATTTATATGTACAGCAGTCCGAGAAAAACGACCTGATTTCATTTTTGAAGAATAATAAAAAGATCAAACATGTCTTTTATGGAAATAAAATCAATGAACTAAAGGTGGAACATAAAAGAACTGGGGATTTAATAGTTGTTGCGGAAGATAAGGTTGAGCTAGAGGTTAAAGGTCTTAAAGGTAGTCATGGGGGATTAAATATAGAAGAAATTACAGTGCCCTTATTATTTTTTGGCATAGAATCATTACAATTTGAATTAAAAAACAGTAAAATAATTGATATATTACCAACTATCCTAAATATTTTAAAGATCCAGGTTAAAAATAGATTAGACGGAAAATCATTATTAATAAAATAATTAAAAATTTGATTTATACTGGAGAGATAGTACCAGCAACTAAAATTATTATAAATAATGAAATACTGATTAATATTATAAAAGCAATTATTTCTTTACTCCGTTTTTGAAAATACAACCCTAATAATAAAAAAATAACTCCTGTCCAATATAGAAAATAAAATCCCCAGATATCAGTCAATTGAATGTATAATGGGACATAACCAATTACGGAATATGGCCACAATCCTTCGAATGCAGCGAAAAATATGTATGCAACAGTAGCAATAAAAGCAGTTAGGAACGAATATGCAGCAATTCTTTGGAATTTTTCTTTTTTATCTTCGTCCATCAAAAACAACACTTTTTTATTCTAAAATATGGTTTAATGACTTAATTATTTTATTATCATGAGGTTTTAAAATTGGATAAAGAAACAGAAAAGGTGAATGCTGCAAAGGCGAGCTTAGAAAATATAAAAGATGGAATGGTCATTGGGATTGGTTCGGGTTCTACTGTTGCTAAATTGATAAAATTATTAGGTAATAAAGCAAAAGAAGAAGAATTAGAAATATTAACTGTACCTACATCATTTCAAGTCCGGCAATTGCTGGTGGAAGCAAAAATTCCGATTACAACATTAGATGAACATCCATTTTTAGATATCGCAATAGATGGTGCAGATGAAGTGGATAGAAATCTAAATTTAATAAAAGGTGGAGGTGCAGCATTAACTCAAGAAAAAATAATTGATTCGTGTACCAAAAATTTAATAATAATTGTAGATAGTGGGAAATTAGTGAATAATCTCGGTGAGAAATTTGCTGTCCCTTTAGAAATTATTCCACAAGCATTACCTTTAGTAAATGATAGATTAAAAATCTTTTCAGATAACTTTGAACTGAGAATGGCAAAAAAGAAATTAGGGCCGATAATAACAGACAATGGTAATTTTATTATCGATATGAGAATACCCGACCTATCAAATAGAAATTTAAAAGAACTAGAGAAAGAATTAAATGTAATACCAGGTGTAATAGAAAATGGGTTGTTTATTGACATGACAAAAATCGTTTATGTCGGAACTCAAGATGGGGCAAAAAAAATTACTATATAAAAATTATATTAAAAAAAGCTCAAATGGCTCTTGTTTTTTATATAAATTAATAATTGTCCTACCATTTTTAGAATTTTTTCTTATTTTAATATCGCCCCTATAATCTGATTTAATTGAAAGCAATTTATTACCTTTATGGACAATTTGGAAATATCGATTTGGATATTCATCGACTTCAAAATGGATGTATTTCTTGGTTAATTTAAATTGAAATTGGACTTTTTGAGGAATAGTCGTAGTATCTTCTTTATCATAGAAAGTCCGCACATCAATATTAAACCCGAGTTTTGATTCTAATTTGTTAATATTAATACCATTTTTACCAATTATATTTGGTCGCATGGACTTATCAACATAAATTCTGATTCGCTGGTCAGATAAAATTTCTACATCAATTTTTCCATTAGGGACATATTTTTTAATTTCATTTTTTACTTTTTCAATTACCAGTTTACTTGCGGGAGATATAAATTTCTTAACTAAAGGCATAACAACAATATTATCTCCAAAAGTATAGATTTCATATAAAAGTTTATTAGTATTAAAATCATATACTTCGATAATGGGTCGAGCAAGGTCAGATTCCATCATTCCCTTGGGTACTCTTACAGTCATTTTAAGATAATATACAGATTCAATTTTACCTTTGTTAATATGAATTATTGTATCGATAATTTGAGGTATCATACCAAATTCAATTTTCCTATTTATAAGCATTCGTTGTATTGCATCAATAGGTGCTGTTGCATGAATTACACCTATCATGCCGATCCCTGCTAGTCGCATATCTGCGTAAATTCCGAAATCTTTTGTTTTTCTAATTTCGTCAAAAATAGTATAGTCAGGGCGGACAAGAAGTATAATACTAGCGGTTTTTTCAAGGTCATTTTCCAATGGAGCATATTGAGTAACTCCTTTAGGAACTTGGAGGTCCCGAGGATTTTCCATAGTTTTTACAATTTTGTTTTGTTGTTCATAAAATGTAGCTAATGCACCAGCAAATGTTGATTTTCCGGATCCAGGTGGTCCACAAATTAAAATTCCTTCGGCAAGAGACCCAAATCGGTTTATTAAAGTTGGCGGTAGGTCATAATCATTTAGAGTTAATTTTTTAATTGGCTTTATTGCTGTAATTTCAATTGAGTCAGAAAAAGGAGGCTCGGTAATTGTAATACGCAAGTCATTTAATTGAGCTACAATTGCTCCTTTATATTCAATTTCAAGAAAACAGCCCTTTTCAGATTTTGCTTTTTCTGTTATTACCCGAATTAATTCTTCAATTGTGTGTAAATCAATTGGTTTCTCTCTTAATTTTATTAATTTCCAATTTCCGGGAGTACCAACTTTAGCCATTGGTGGAAGACCCTCTTTAAGATGCAATGACATCGTATCCTTGGTAAAATATTCATTAATATCAACTTTTGGATGACTTTTTTCCTCTTTAATTAATTTAACCTCAATACCTTGAGCTCTCGCAATATCACTCTGGATTCTATCACTTGTTATTAGTATAGAACCCGAAGGCTTGGCAAAATCACGTATTATACTATCTAACTCTCCTCCAGATGCTAATTTAATCTGTTCAAGTGTGGGACGATTACCAGTAATATCCAATTTAATTTGTTTTTCCTTACACAAATTACGAATATTATTTAATTCTTTTATTCCTAAATGTCCAGTAAGTCGTCCCATATTTGCATGATTTTCGATTTCGGCTATTACAATTTGAGGTATAATGATTTCTGAATTTTCTTTAATAAAACCTTCCTTTATTAATTTAGATACCCGCTGGTTCATTATGACTGAGGTGTCAACTACATATTTTGTCATTAAAATCATCAAAAATTTAGAAAATACAAATTATAATGTAATTTTATTATTCTAATTCATCATTTCTTTTAAAAATAGCTTTTTTATATAATCCTTATATTAAATTTCAACTTACATTTTGAGCATTTAACTTGTTTAATATTATTGATACCACTTTTAATTGGTATTTTTAACAATGAAATTTTAAGACTCTCATTTTTACACCTTGGACATTTCCAATAATTTGTAATTTCTTTATTAATTTCAATATATTTGTCATTATCTTTATCATAAGACCGAATTTGAATTATTTTTTCGAGTTTATCAGGTATTTTATTTTTAATATTTGGGTCATTTTTTAACTGTTTAATTATACTTATACGTATCGTCTGATAAAAATCGTCCAGATTTCTAGCTATCATTTTTCCTTTTAAAGTTAAAACATAAAAATCGTTTTCTTTATTAATATAATTCTCGTTAATTAATTCATTTATGTGTTTATAGGTCATACTATTACTTAATCCCATTTTATATGCAATATCTTTAAGGTTATTGACACCTCTATTTATTAAATCGATAATATCTTTTTTAGGTTCAGTGATTTCCCATATTAATATGGGAATATCAATTAATTCATTTTTTTCTTCTGTTAAATAAAATAACCTGTTTATCTTATTATATTCAATATAACATGCTAATTGGGTACCAAATGCAAGAGTTTTTCTCCCGCTTGAAATATTTACAAAAATTGTATTCCCCTCTAAATATTCTTGATTTATTATTTTTCTTACTTTTTTTATAATAGAAACTATATCATAATGATCTACTTGAATAAACTGACTCGGAATGAAACTTGAAGGGATGGCATCTTTCACCTTTTTAATTTCATTACTAACTCTTTCATTTGGAACACCATGAAATATGAATAATTTATCTCCACCAAACATTTTAACAGTATTTATTATTACATTTGCCTTATATCCTAGAGTACAAATTATAGATTTCATTTATTTTCATATTAATTAAAAAAAAATGGTATATATATAATTTATGGAATTTTGATAACAGATGTAAGTTTTATATATGAAGGTAAGACTTTCAATATTAGCTAGATAAAGTTTATATAAAATGCTTCTAAAATTAAGTATATCTAGAAAACTTGTTCAAAATAAATTGATAAAAATAAAGAAGAATTAGCTTCCAAAAAAGATGATATTAATCAAAAAAATATACCCAAAAAAAAATTTCCGAATATTCAAAAAGTGAGGGGTATATATAGATTAAATTAAAGTGAGATTTATGCCAGAATTCATTAAAGAATTTATTGATGCATTAAATACCAAAAAACCTAGAATTATTGAAGATTTTAAAAGTATAAAATTGGTTGATATTTTTAAAGATGAGTTTGCGAAATTTTGGATAGATTATAATTTGAAAAAAGCTCGACCAGGTCAAAATATACTAGCAATTGATAGTAGTCGAGGATTAATACCATTTGGTAATGGGGGCTTTTTTCACGTTGTTAGAGCCTTGGGCATCGTTAGAAATATTAGATATCCATATGTTTTTACAGACTTTGATTTTGGACAACCACTAAGAATGTATAATTATATTGGAAGAGTAATGGAATGGGCTGAACATAAAGTGGCTATAAATGCCATAAAAGATGGGTTCAATGGTTATATATTGGTCGATGGCTCAATATATGGTAGATTAGTGCATCTTCCTTTAGAATTAGAACTTATAAATAATAAATCTTTTATGATACATTATTTTGAAACATTAATCGAACTACTTGATCTGTGTAAAAATAAGAATATTCCGTTTATAGGTGTAAGTAAAGAAAGTAGGACTGGATTTTTTAAGGAGTTTTTAATCAAGGAAATTCTTAAGAAAATAATTCATGATGAACAATTTTTGGGAGAATTAGTAAGTTTAGGACTTGAAAATAAACGCAAAGCTATTGAAATTGCTAGAAAAACTGGAGACGATCAGATAATTTCTTTAATAAATGAACTTGTATATAAAAAGCCCGATGCCTTATTGATTTTAAATAACGCCCTTAATTCGGGATATACACACCCACTTTTATTAGGGGCAAGTCAGAGGTGGAGGAGAGCTTCAAAAATGATTTCGAGAGATCCAAAAGAATATATTCGTAAAAATTTTCCATTATCTTCTTTAGACAATAATTTTTTAAATTTCGCGCAGGATATTGTCAAAAAAATGTTGGATTTTCCTGCAATTGTCTCATTTCATTTATTACCCCAAATTAATGATACACCTATTCGGATTGATATCCCAGATTGGTATTTCGACCTTGATTCTAAACTTATAGAAATTGGATGGCCTCAAATTGTTGACATTGATTTAGAAGAAATTTTAAATTTAATTTCGGCTGGATATTGTGGGCTGGACAATTATAATATTTGGTTGAAATTTGTTGATGATAATGTTAAATTAAAAAGAAATATTTTAGAAAATATTTATTTACAAAAATTTGAAGAAATTATTAGTAAAAAAGCAACCTCAAGGGGGTATAGACGTGTTAGATATCCATAAAATTGGTTTAATTATAGGTGAATCAACACCTACTGAATTTTTATTTGCAGTTGATGAGTCAATTGGAAGATTAGAATATGTTTTAGTAAAGTCTAAAGAAATTTTATTGGAAAAGTCGGGTAATAGAATAGAAGAAATAGAGGCAGATGTAGAAATTGTTGCCCAGATCTACAAAATTTTTGCTAACTCGATGGCATTATTAGAAGGATTAAATTTAGAAAGTGCTGAAAAAATAGTGGAAGCTGGTCTTTCGGATAATCGAGTATTTGCTAAAGCTAGAGTACTTGGATTTTTATATAAAGGCACGATATATGAACCCAGAAAAGCTATTAAACCAGGAAATATTGTTTATAGAGCACCTAAAGAACTACTTGAACAATTCTATTCCTATAGTAAAGATGAAGGTTTACACATTGGAAATTTAATTACGAGACATGATGTCCCAGTGAGTTTAAGTATTAAAGGATTTAGGAGGCACCTTGCAATACTAGCTCAAACTGGGGCAGGTAAAAGCTACACAGCTGGGGTTTTAATAGAAGAATTATTACAGAAAGGAGCTACAATTATTATAATAGACCCGCACGCAGATTATGTTTTTATTGGTAATAAAAAAGATGGTACTAAAATAGATAGAGTAGATATTTTCAGAACGCCCGAAAGTACAGGCAGGTATGATGAAAGTGAAATAGGAAAAAAAGTCGAAAATTATTCGATCAAATTTTCTGATTTAAGTCTAACTGAAATAGAAATAATTTGTGGCATAAATGAAAAATGGACAAATATTACAAGTGCTATTCAAAATACAATTGATAACTTTAAACAAAATAATCAAGATTATTCTCTTGAAGATTTATTAAATGAGCTTATAAATGGAGATAAAAATGATAAGAGCGCTTCTAAATATATTAATAGATTGAACAAAATAAAAGTTTGGGGCGATGCTACAACGGATATTGGGAAATTTCTCAAGCCAAAACATATTTCAATTATGGACCTATCGGGATTAAATGACACCATCTCAGACTATGTTAATTATAAAATTTTAAATGATATATATTATCAAGTGGAAAGTAAGAATTTCGAATATCCAGTGTTTATTTTTATTGAGGAGTCTCATAAATTTATACCCAATAAAGAAAATAAATTGTCTAAATCAATCATTAAGAAGATTGCCTCTGAAGGTAGAAAATTCGGTATTTTTTTGGTCTTAATCACTCAACGACCATATAAAATAGACCAAGATGCCTTAAGCCAGTGTAATAGTCAGATTATAATGCGTATGACAAATCCTACGGACCAAAATGCTATAAAAACAAGTTCTGAACGGATAAGTGAAAATTTGTTAAATGATTTACCTGGTCTAAATATTGGTGAAGCAGTCGTTGTGGGAGAAATAACAAGAGCACCAGTTATGATTAAAGTTCGGGAACGAATAACCGAAGAAGGCGGCGCAGATATTGATATAATAACTAAATTAAAAGAAGCATCTGAAGAAGCTGAACATGAAAAGGAAAAAAAGGAAGATGGATTACAAGAGTCAGTTTCAGAAATTAGAGATTTAGTGGAGAGTTAAAAATTGAGAATTGCGCATATATCAGACACTCACTTAGGATATAGACAATATAATCTTGATGAACGCGAACAAGATATTTATGACGCTTTTGACGAAGCTATTTCAAAAATTATTGAGGAAAGAGTCGATGTATTGATACATTCAGGAGATTTATTTGATTCACCAAACCCACAAATTAAAGCTTTAAAATCTTTTAAGAATTCAATAGAAAAATTGGAAGGAAAAGTAAAAATTTTTAGCGTTTTGGGTGACCACGATATGCCTAAGAGGAGAGGAATACCACCTCATAAACTTTTTAATGTTAATGTGCTTGGAATAGGTAGATTACAATCAGAAGAATACAAAGGAGTTTTATTTAGTGGGATTTCAAATTTAAAAGGGAATAATATCATACTTCTTAAAGAAGAATTAAAAAAATTTGACCATGAAGCGGAAAAATATAAAAAATCGGTTCTTATTTTACATCAAGCTCTCAAAAAATATCTGCCTTTTGAAGGGGCTTACGAATTAACTGCAGATGATTTGCCTAGAAGTGCAACGTATTATGCTCTGGGACACATTCATTCTCGATTATTTACTAAATTTGGAAGTGGAAAACTTGCTTATGCGGGGTCAACTGAAATTTTAAGAAAAGATGAAATAAGTTCATGGGAAAAAAATGGTAAAGGTTTTTATATTATAGATCTAGAGGACGATGAAGTGGCTATAAATAAAATTGACTTAGATATCAGACCACAAATTAATATCGATATTAATACTGATGAATTAGAAGAAATATCAGACAAACTGAACTATGGTAAAAAACCTATCCTTCATGCGCGAGTTATTGGAGAACATATTGATATGAAAGCAATAATTGAAAAATTTAATGAATTATATAGAAATAAGACCTTAAGTATTAAACTAAGTTTTAAGGATACTTCGTCAAAAATGAATCTAATTCCTCAAAAAGACTGGAATTTAAAGAAACTAATGTCAGAATATCTTAATGATGAAATTCTTGCGGACCTTGCGTATAATTTATACCAATTATTGATTGATAACAATATAGAAGAGGCAAAAAAGGTTGCAGAAAAGTTTTTGGAGGAAAATAAAAATGATCTTTAAAAAAATAATTTTGAAAAATTTTATTTCCCATAATGAAACCGAGATTGATTTTCCTCTGGGAGTCACTGTGATTGTGGGCGAGAATGGTGCAGGGAAATCTTCAATTCTAGATGGTCTAATTTTTGCATTATTTGGAGATAAAGTGAGGGGGGATACCATTACAGATATTATAAGGTGGGGTACTTCTTCTGCTGAAATCATACTTGATTTTGATATGGATTCAGTAGAATATGAAGTTAAATGGACTCGGACAAAAAGAAATGTAAATGCTAAATTAATAAGGAAGGATATTGGTGTTATTGCTACTCATAAAGATAATGTAGTTAATGAAATCCCTAAAATTTTAAAAATGGACAAAGAGACAATTATTAACTCGATATTTATACGCCAAGGAGAAATTGCAAGTCTAATAGACGCCGACCCAAAAGTAAGAAAAAATTTAATTGGAAAATTAATTGGCCTGGATAAAATGGAAAAATCATGGGAATTAATGAAAAAAGTGATAGAACATTTTGAAGAAGAAAAAAAGGATTTAAAAAATAGAAAAAGTGAACTTGATATAGAGATTAAAACAAAGACCAAAAACATTGAAAAAATAAAAATTGAAATCGATGACTTGAAAAATAAAATAACATCACTTGAAAAAGATTTTAAATTAGTAAATAAGCAATTTAAAAATATTGATGAAAAATTAAATGAATTGAACAAAAAAAAGGAGATATATAATAAGCTTCATACATCAATAGAAGTAATCAGTGGAGAACTTTCTTTAATAGAAAAGGAGATAGAAGACTTTAAAGTTTCGGTAGCTGAGAGTAAAGAAGCAAAAGAAAAGATGAAAGAATTAGAAAAAAAAATAGAAAGAATTCCACTAATAGAACAATATGTTGAGAAATTTCGAAAATTAAATGATGAAAATGAGAATTTGAATGATTTTACTAATGAAATTAACGAAATTCAAAATATAGATAAAAATTTACGTAAAAAATTTGAGGAATATAAAGAATATAAATCGAATATTGAAGTTGATTTAGAAATACAGGATGATTTGTGGCAGATAAAGGAAATATATTCAAATTTAATTTATGATTTAGATAGCCATTTTTCACAAATTTCTGAAATGAAGGACGAACTTAAAAAATTAATAGAAAAAGCTAAAAAAGTATTAACAGATATTACGCCACAAGGAAAAGAAGACAAAATAAATGAATTAGAAAAGAGAATAAAAGAAATTGAAACTAAAATAAGAAATCTACAGGAGAGTTATGGACAAAAAATTGGTAGAATTCGTGAAATTGATGAATTCTTAGATTTATTAAAAGAAAAAGATATTTGTCCAGTGTGTAAATCAAAACTGACTATAGACCATAGAAAAAAAGTGACAAATGAACTACGGGATGAGAAAAAAAGGCATATTGATGAACTAAAAAAAATTCAAAATGAACTTGAAGGGTTAAATAAATCTAAATCTGAATTAAACCAGAAAATCAAAGAAGTTACGGAAATAAATGTGAAAAGAATTATTAAACTAAAGAAAGATATCGATAAAAAGTCATTAGAATCTAAAAAATTATATAAGAAACTTCAATTAATTGAAGTTAAACTCGCTAAAATTAAAACTAATATTGAAAAAGACATATCAGACATCAATGTATTAATTAGGAAACTATCGGATGATATTCAAGAAATTATCACAAAAATTGGATACGAACCTACGAAGCCCGAAAATGAATTAAAGAGATTGAGAGAAAAAGAAAATGAATATAATAATCTCAAACCGATTGCTGGCCGATATAATGAATTAACTCAAAAACTTGAATTAAAAAAATCCAGGAAAAGCATTTTATTGTCTAATTTGAATGATACTAATCAAAATATAAAAGAGTTAGGCTATAATAAGGAAGAACATGAGAAAATAGGGGAAGAACGGGATAAATTACTCCAAAAACAGATTAAAATAAAAACGGAATTAAATGAAAAAAAGGAATTACTTGAAAAAAGAATAGAAGAGATGAAAGAATTAGAAATAGAACTAAAAAAATATGCTGCTGATCTTAAAAAAATAGAAAAAAGTCTTAATAAAATCGAAGAATTTCTAAATAAATTAGAAAGAGTAAGAGGTTCATTCTCGAGAGATGGAGGACAAAAATTGGTCCGAAGAGTGATCGCTCCAATTATCTCGGAGTATGCGAAGACATATGTTGAACATTTTAATCTTGACATAATGAACATAGAAATATCAGAAGATTTTGATATTTCAATTGTAAAAGGTGGAAATGAAGTATCAATTAAATCGATGAGTGGTGGGGAGAAGGTCGCGATAGCTATTGCTATAAGATTAGCACTTGCTAAGACTATTTCCGGGAATTTATCCTCAATAATAATGGACGAGCCAACAATACACCTTGACGATGAGAGACGTAGAGAACTTGTTGATATAATGAAGGATTTTCTGATGGACAATAGAATAGTGCCGCAAATGATAATTATTAGCCATTTTGCAGGTTTAGAAGATGTTGCAGATACAATTTATCAAGTAAAAAAAACAAATAACGTTTCAAGGGTCGAATTAATTACGTAATTGAATAGCCATTGATAAATTTAGATAAATAGATAAGTCAAACTAATTTATAAAAAGGGTATCGATTTTTTACAATAAAATCAACGTAACTTAGAAAATTATTTTTAAAATAATTTTAGGCATCAAAATTTTGATAATTTTAAATAAAAAAATCATAGTAAGACTTCCTTGCATTGATAATATGTGACTTCCCCTTGGCGGTCGACTACGGTTAAGACCAGTTTTTTTCTCGAGCTTTTAGCTATTTTTGTAATTTTAGCTAGATCAACTAATTTAAGTGGAGTACCTTCAGTGATCGGATGTAATAAATATTTTGCTGCGGATTCTCCAGCGATTACACCTCTATCATATACTCTAAATTCGATACTTTCGCCGAAGCCCTGACGTATTATATAACCTCTACTCCGAATATCTTTATAGACTAAATATTTTGTCCAGAAGTTAGGAATATTTTTTACAAAATATTCAGATAACGCTCTAAAATTATAATTTTTATCATTTTCATCATATATATTGAGCCTTTTTCGTTCTAAGAGTAGAAGTGCTTCGAGTGGTTCTAGGATTAAAATATTATTTTCGAAATTTCCGTAATAACCTTTTTCATATAGTTTTTTAGATTTTTCGTCTTCAATATGGACTTTTAATCCTTTAAGAATACCATTATAGACTTCAATTTCTTTAGATTTTTCTTTTTCCGTGTTATTCGAGGACTTTAATTCCTTATTTTCGTTCAAATTTACCACATTCATTTTAAGTATTAGATAAACGTTAATATAATAGAAGACAGATGATTTTTTAGATAAATTTTTTTAACTATTAATTATTTTTACAATATTTTCGTTATATGGAGGATAAATTATACCTTTTTCACAAATTATGGCTGAAACTAATTCAGGTGGTGTAATATCGAATGCGGGGTTAATAACATCGGTATTTTTTGGTACAATCAATTTCCCATTAATTGTGGTAACTTCAGTGTGGTCTCTTTCTTCAATAACTACATTTTCAATTTGAGTAGTAAGGTCAAATGTAGAAGAGGGTGCAACTACATAAAATGGGATTTTATAATGTTTAGCAATTATAGCAACACCTGAAGTTCCAATTTTGTTGATTACATGTCCAGTTGCTAAAATTCTATCAGCGCCGAGTATAACGCAATTAACTTCTTTTTTATAACAGATATATGAGAACATATTATCGGAAATTACCTTATGAGGTATACCTTCATAGGATAACTCAAAAGCAGTTAGTTTAGCACCTTGTAATCTTGGTCTTGTTTCATCCGCATAAACAAAAATATTCTTTCCTAATTCATGAGCACGTTTAATTACACCTAAAGCAGTTCCATAAATTCCAGAAGTGGCTAATGCACCTGCATTACAATGTGTAACTATTTTATAATTTTGTTTAACAAGTGTAGCGCCAATATCAGCCATTTTTTTATTAATTTCATAATCTTCTTTTGCAATTTTAAGTGCTTCATCGACAATTAATTTTTTTAAATTTAAAATATCTGTGTTATTATTTTTAATTAATTTCATGATCCTATTCAGTGCCCAAAATAGGTTTACGGCAGTGGGGCGAGTCTTACTCAAAATATTGTATGCTTCAGTTATTTTGCTCAGAAACTCGGTTTGTTCAGCGGAGTCAGGTATTTGTAAGGCTGCTAATGCCATTCCAAACCCAGCAGCTACACCAATTGCAGGAGCACCTCTTATGTTCATAACTTTTATAGCTTTAGCCATTTTTTTATAATTGTCAATTGTAATGTACTCCAATTTACCTGGTAATTTTGTTTGGTCAATTAAAATTGCCTTATTATTTTTCCAATAAATAGTCCTAATTCCGTGATCGGTATTTTTATCGCTCATTTTTAACATTTTAGAACATTATTTATAAAATAAATTAAAGATTATTAAAATAAATTATTGATTTTTTTTGATTGATTATAATTCAATTTTTCAATAAAAATATTTTTTATTCTAAATTTTTTGCTTAATAAGATATAATTATGGTTCAGGAAGATTTATGAAAACATTTATGGTCTCATTTTTTATTAAACTTTCTATAAGGTCGTTAATATAATCAGTTACATTCTCTTTTTCGACCAAATTTTTAAGTAAATCAAATTTATGCGCATGAAATGCTGAAATTATAGCTTTTTGTTTATCATCTTTTATGTTTGAATAATTTAGATAATTTAAGAGAATAGTTTCCTTTAATTGTTCCTTCCATTTATTTTCCCCAATGCCAATTAGAGTAAAAATACCCGAAATTAAAGCTTTGGATTTAGTGACCAATCGGCAGAGGGCGCGTTGAGTTTCTCCAGACCGAATAATGTCTTCGACAATTAATATACGATCTTGATTAGAGAGCAAATTTGCAGGCAAATATAAAGGAATGATGATACCAGTTCTGCCAGGAGAATAATTTTCTTCAAGAAATCTGGAAACACCAGCTTCTTTAGTTTTTTTAGCAATAATAGTATCAATACCCAATTCATTTGCAGTTAAAACAGCTAAAGGCACACCATCAACAGCTGCAGTTAAGACTTTAGTAATATTTTTCTTATAGTATTTGTTAAAAATCTCAGAAGCCACAATTTCTAATATAAAATTATTACCAACAATGTTTGAATTGTCAAAATAACCATTCTCATCAAAAGTTATATTCTTACGAATTTCATCTTTTACATCAAAAAATTCTGCAAAAACTTCGAAGATCTCCCTAGCTCGCGTATAAGAGGGGAGGACATGACCTTTAATATATCTATTCAATACAGTCATTGGTAAATTAAAAATCTGACTAAGTTTATTGTAAGTAAATTTATTCTTTAATTGCGTAAGATATTTTATTGACTTTAATCTATATTCAATAGATTGTAAATGATTCAAATATTAGCTCCTCCATGGACATTATTTATCATCTCAGTTTACACCAATATCCCAAATTTTTAAGCAATAATTCTAATATATTTGAGATTAAATTTATACTAAAAAAAAATTGAAAAGAGTATTTAACATTTATGTGTTAAAAACATTTTTATGTTAAAATGATAGAAAATGAAGAAAATTAAATCTATAGAGCAACATACGTATTATACAGGAAATTTACCAGAAGGATGCAAATATTGCTTGGAAGGAAGTAAGCTTGTACTATTTGTAACCGGGTTATGTCCAAATCCGGAGTTTTGTAGTTGGTATTGCCCATTATCAGACAAAAGAAAAGGTCATGATATTATTTTTGCAAATGATGTCGAAGTTCACGGAGATGAAGACATTATAAAGGAAGTCAATTTAATGGAAGCTAAAGGTGCAGGAATTACCGGTGGAGAGCCGTTAGTTAAATTAGATAGGACTATTCACTACATAAAACTCCTAAAAAAAGAATTTGGAACAAAGTTTCATATCCATTTATATACAACAGGCACAATTCTTGAGAATAAAAAAGATTTATTTGCCTTAGCAGAAGCTGGATTGGATGAAATAAGGTTTCATACAGGAAAAAAAGATAGACGTAAAATTGAATGGGCAACAGAAACTAATATGGATGTAGGAGCAGAGATACCAGTTTTACCAGATAAATTTGATGAAATAATGGAATATATAAGGTATTTAGACAGTATTGAAGGTGTAAAATTTATTAATTTAAATGAATTAGAGATGTGTGATGCAAATTCAGAGGAATTAAAAAAGAAAAATTATACATTAAAAGATCTAACATCAGTGAAAGGTAGCCATGAATTAGCATTTAAAATTCTAAAACAAACAACTAACCTAGATTTAAATGTTCATTATTGTACTGCTTTTGTTAAAGGAGGAGTACAACTAAGAAATAGGATGAAAAGAAGGGCTAAGAATACAAAAACAAGTTATGAAGAAATTTCCGATGAAGGATTATTTGTTAAAGCAGTAATTTTTTCCCAAAATCAAGATGAACAGCAAAATTTATCCAATCTTGTAAAAGTTTTGGTAAAAAAATTTGGAATTCCTGAGAAAATGATTTTCTATCAACCACTTAAAAGTCGAATTGAATTACATAAGGATTTTATCAACAAAATTGCAGATTTTATACACGAACAAGGATATATTTGCGGAATTGTAGAAGAATGGAGCGGACAAAACAGGTTTGATGTTACTTTTACGCCAATATGAAATAATTTAAAATATATAGTTCTAATTTATTTATAGAAAAAATCTGTGAAAACATTATGGGTCATTTTTTTGAAATTACTTATAGATCTAAATTCAGCAATAGGTCCATTTTTTAATTTTGAAAAAGATAGATTAATTGTTCAGATACACAAAACTTTGAAAGGTTTTATTTTTAAAGAGAGTCTAAAGAAGGCATTAATTAAAAAATTTAATGTTTCAGATATTATTATACATTTTTATTCTAAGAATAGAAAATTTTTTTTAGAAATCATATCGAATTATCAATTACCTCAAAAAGAGGAGGTTGTTAATTATTTAAATTTCTTTATTTCTAATCAAATTTATAAAAATTTAACAAATACTTTTACCCAAAGAAGGATTTTTTATATTACAAAAGAATCAAGGATTCCATTAATAGGTAGTATTTATTTTGGAATTATAGATAGAGGTACTAATCTTTTACAGATCAGGCCAATTACGGGCTGTATATTAAATTGTCCTTTTTGTAGCGTAGATGAAGGCCCGCGGTCAAAAACAAGGTGGGTTGATTATATAATTGAACCAAATTATTTATTGGAAGAAATTAAAAAGGTCATTGAATTTAAAAAAGTAAATGATATAGAAATACATTTGGATGGTCAAGGAGAACCATTAACCTATCCATATCTCATTGATTTGATAAAAAATCTGTCAAAAAATGTGAATATAAAAGTTATTTCAATGCAAACAAATGGGATTTTACTTAATAAGGAGACAATTTTAAAATTAAAAAAAGCTGGACTTAATAGAATTAATCTATCTTTAAATTCTTTAGACCCAAAAGAAGCAATTTTTCTGTCAGGTATTGAAAATTATTCTTTAAAAAATATACTTAAAAAAATTGATATAATAAAAAATAGTGGGATGGAACTTCTAATTGCACCGGTAATAATTCCAGGTATAAATGAGGACCAAATCGAACCAATTATTAAATTGATACTAAAAAAACAAATTAAAAGTAATTGGCCCGTTTTCGGTTTTCAAAATTATATATCCTATAGATATGGTAGGAGGATGAAGGCTAAGCCTAAATCATTTTCACAATTCAATAAAGAATTAAGAGATTTAGAAAAAAAATATGATGTTAAACTATTACTTTCTCCTAAAGATTTCAATATATATAAAATCAAATCCATAAAAAATCCAATTAAAAAAGGAGAAATAATAGATGCCAAGATAGTATTACCTGGCAGGACATATAGAAATGAATTTGAAAGAGAGATGTTAGCTACAGCAAAAAATAGACTAATTCATGTCATTAATTGTAATTATAAAGTAGGAGACATTAAGAAAATTCAGATATTTAGGAATAAACACAACATTAATTATGGAAAAATTATTTAATTAATAGGAAATCTCAATAAAGCAACTATACCACCTAATTTATTAAGTTGCTCGCCTGCAGGGTGCAATGAACTTATTATTTTTATCTTTCCACCTTTATTTTCAATATTTTTTAAAAGGTTATAAAAATAAGCGCGTTCTTCAATTGAACATTCTCTGAATAATTTATCTAAGATTAATAATGTATCAATTGCGCCATATAAATCGGCTTTTTCAATATCATTTATTTTATAGGCAACTGTATTAGTATCTTTTCCAATTCGCTGAAAAATTTCGTTTACTAATTCTAATTCTTCATTCAAATTTAAATTTTCCATAATTGTTTTTATTTTCTCACTTTTCAATACTTCATATAAACTATTGACATTTGCGCCGCTAGCGGGAATTACAACAATCTTTTTAATCATAGAGTATTTTTGTTCTTGAATATATTTAAAAAACTGCTCTTTGATAAAGCCTGGCCCACCAAGTACAATATAATTTATTAATTCACTTGTATTTTCTTTTAAAATATTATAGGCTTCATTGAAGAAGTCTCTTAATGCAGATTTGTGGTAATTAACTTCGTAATATTTTCCAGGTAGGGAAGTAGTAAAATATTTTATAATTCTAACACCTATATTTGATATTTCTGCTAAAATACACTCACCTTTGTCTATAAGGACAACTAAAAAATTGGGTTTTTTTGAACTTTCAATAGCTTCATTAATTTTTTCTAAAATATAATGTGGCCAGTCAGTTTTTTTTATTTTTAATTTAGTGTGAACTTCAATATTTAATGTGTGATAAGAATGTAGAGATATAATGTTTTCGGGTCCGTCTATAATTTTACCTGTGATTCGTAGACGATTTGAAAATGCATGAAACCCTAATTTTTCGACCTCAATCCCGACATAAATCCTAACTTTTTCTCCCTTATCAGATCTTGCAAATTCGTTATCTTGTCTAATTCGCCTTTTAGTCCATGAATAAACGATATCGCCAGGTGTTATAATATTATAGAGATACCATAAATCGTTTAAATTATCAATCAAAATTTCTATTTCAGATTGGTCTAAATTTTCTTCAATAATTTTCATTGTTATTTTTTCTTTATTCTAATTATTTTAAATTGAGATTTAAAAAAGATATTTAAATTAAAAATTTAACTTCCAACTCATTTTTTTTCTTGTAATCATTAATTTAATTTTGTTTATAATATTAATCCTTTAATTAAATGGCTTCATAAAAATGTTTACCATTTCAAAATGAAAATAAAAAAGAAAATGAAAGTAAATGAAAATCCCGTTTAATTTTTCAGATTATTACCATCAATTTTGATGTTCGATTAATAATCAAAAGGTTTTAATAATTCAAATATAAAAATTAATTGACTTAAATGTATAAATATTCAAATTTATATTCAAGAAATTGTTATTTTTGTTTGAAGGTGTTTTTTTGATTAAAAAAGGAATTAATGTTGAGAGGTCTCTTGTGAAAAAGTTGTGGGAGAATGGTTTTGCAACTATTCGAGTTCCTGCAAGTGGAGCGGGTTCTTCAAGATATCCAATGCCAGATATAATTAGTGGTAATGGAAAAAGGTACTTAGCTTTTGAGGTAAAATACACCAGTAATAAAATATTATATGTTGATAAACATGATATTAATGAATTAAAGGATTTTTCAGAGATTTTTGGAGCAGAACCATATTTAGCCGTTAAGTTTAATGATGATAAGAAATTTTACTTCTTAATTATAGATGACTTAATTATGACAAGGTCAAATAATTATAAAATTACAAGAGAATTGACTTTAGAAAAGGGACTTACTCTAGATATGTTAATCAAAAATAGTATCAAGATTCCCCTAAATTGGTAATGTTAATTTATTTAATAAAATCAGTTTAAATCCCTTAAAAATAAAATGAAAAATATTGATAATAAGATCGAACACCAAAAGGTTCGCGAAATAAAATTATCAGATTTAACAATTATTAAAAATATAGAGGATATTTGCTTTAAAGAACCGTATTCAACTAGAATACTAGAATTTTTTATTAAAAATAATTTTTATCCTTCGGTATTAATTGAGAATAGAGAAACAATTGTTGGATACGCTATAGGACTTTTGAAATTTAATAATTATGCACATGTGGTTTCTATTGCAGTCCACCCTAATTATAGAAATTTAGGAAACGGTAGTAAATTATTAAAATCTCTAATAGAAATTTTTAAAAAGAATAATAAATCAAGAGTGCAATTAGAAGTGAGGGTATCAAATGAGCCAGCTATTAAGTTATATAAAAAATTTAACTTCAAAATTATTGGAATTAAAAAAGAATATTATATTAATAAAGAGAATGCATATTTCATGGAACTTAAATTAGATATTCGTTAAAATTGTAAGAATTTATTCAATTCTTTTAAATTTCCCGTAAGGTCCAATAAAATTGGTGAGATTGAGATTTTATATTTATTTATAACAATATTTATATCAGAATTATCAGGGACTTTATCTTTAAAATTTTGGAAATTTAATCGTTCATCAAATTTATAAGTATTATCATTAATTTTTCTAAATAAATAGCCGTAATGAATTCTTGCAATTTCGGTTACAACGAAATCAAAATTTTTTATTCCATATGGGACATTTATTATTAGAAAATCAATTCCATCCGGTAATTTACCATTATTTAAAATTTTTTCTGCGACCATTCGACTAAAAATAGCTGCTTTGTCATAGGACTTTATATCATTTATTATTCCTTTTGAATAATGTTCTTTTTTCTGAAAAAACATAGAAACACAGATTGACGGAATACCCATCATTGCAGCTTCAAGAGAAACAGCTACAGTACCCGAGCTCAAGATGAAAGACAGTCCCATATTTGCGCCATTATTTATCCCACTTACTATTAAATCGGGGGGTTTTCCTTTTGATTTAAAAATATTAGAAGTTCCTATCAAGCAAGAATCGGAAGGAGTACCAGAAACAGAGTATACTTCTGAATTATCTATCATTCCTTTTGGGTCTACAGGAGATACAGATATTTCATTATATCGAGATATTTTTTTCCCGATCCAACTTCGTTCACATGATGGAGCGAAAACAGTTACATCACCAATCTTATCTAATTCGTTTTTAAGAGCATGGAGGCCAGCAGATTCCCAGCCATCATCATTACACAATAAGATATCAGGCATTTGATACATACATCCAGCTTAAGGTTTATATTTATCAAATAAAAAATTTAAAAATTTCTCCCTTTTTTTAGCTTCGTCCTCAAAATTCTTTTTAAATTTTTGATATAAATCATATGCCTCTTTATATATTTTTTTAGCTTTCCTTCTCTGCTCTTCAGCAAACCTACCGCTCATACTTGTGTAAAATTGCACTTGAAAGAGCCGTTTCTTTATTTCCAAGAGTTGTACTTCAATTTCTGGATTATCTAAATATTTTTTAATGTTTTTCTCTATAAAAATGCCAATCTGTTCTTGTAAATTTTGAATCAACTCAAATGATTTGTTTATGGCTGAATAAATTTCTTTTTTCAATTCGACATAATTTTTTTCTTTATAATTAATTTGATAAATAAAAGTAGATTCATAGTCCATACTTTCTTTTAATTGAAATTGGTCTAAATTGTTAAAAATCTTCGGTAATAAAAGATATTTAATTTGAGTTGCTATATCTTCAATTATATCTCTTACAGTATTCTCAGAATATTTATCATATAGTTCTTGAGCTAAAGTAAATATGGCGCCTTCAATTTGATTAAAGCTATGATATAATTTAGTTTGAATGACCACCTTTTTAAAATCTTCATATAATTTAAGGGTAGTCGAGGTTAGCCCATCAGGAGAAAAAAACTCAATGGTATTTTTATCTTTCCTTTCTCCATCCAAAGATAATTCGAGCATTAATTCATCAATAGATAAAGTAGCCATCTTTAAACCTTTTAATTTTTAAATATTTAATAACCTCATTAAGTTTGAAAAAATAATTATAATTTACGTAAATCATAGAATTCGCGTATTGCCCTTAATATTTTATCGATCTCAATATTTCCTTTATTATATTCTTGTTGTTCTACAGCTATTTTTAAATTTCGTACTCCTTCATCAATTTTATCAGCAATTTCAAGTAAAGTTGAAATGAGTTTATCTGAAAGGAAGGTATTTTTTTTAATTTCTTGTTTTAATCGCCATACCCAATTTATTAAGCTATTTAAAAGATTGCTTTTATTTTCCAAACCATCATACTTATATCCAAAAAAAGCATCTAAGGTTTTACTTTCAATATATTCTATAATATTTTCAATTTTTAATCCTTGTAGAAAAATTTTATCATTATCTGATGGGTCTGACATCTGATTTACCTTATTAACAATAGTTTTTAGTAGATTTATAATTTATTTTAT
>Ga0164318_10000239_pt1 | contig 38109 bp, 36 predicted proteins | sample GuaBasSedimGuay9_FD_113734 | JGI IMG/M metagenome (GOLD analysis project Ga0164318, IMG submission 113734) | Subseafloor sediment microbial communities from Guaymas Basin, Gulf of California, Mexico - Guay9, Core 4571-4, 0-3 cm | ecosystem: Environmental > Aquatic > Marine > Hydrothermal vents... | reverse complement strand
TATTGAATAGATATAAAATTTATTCTCCTATTATTAGCATAGGAAAATGAATAAACCCTCTACCGAAATCATTTTATCCAATATACCCTGTTTCAGGTCTCCTATTACTTTTTCGTTTATCAAATAAATTTTTCAAATTTGTATTTGTAATTTCTACTTGTCGTATTCTTTTTTCCAAAAATTCCATATCTACATCAAGATTGAGTCTATTATTTAAAACTAAGACTAATTCTTTTGAAGCATTTGGATCAATCTGTGGATATGGTAGAGTATCAGCAAGAAGACAAATTCCTGGGATATTATATTGAATATTACACCAGACTGGAATTATACCATTTGCACCAGTGATATATCCACCATTTAAAATAATTGTTTTACCGACTTCTGAATTTAAAAAATAGTCCATTAATTCTTTGTCGCTTCCTGATATGTATACTTTCCTATTATCAATTACTGGTTCCTCCGGAACAAAAGCTCCAAGAGTAAGAATCCATTTTGCATTTAAATCGCTGCAATATTTACAAATAAAATCTGACAATTCGTATATACCCAATGCAGATGCAGGTTGATAATCGGCAGTAATTATTATCAAGTCATGTGATTTTTCATTCATCCAATAGAATAATGAAACCTTTGGGACACTCATTTGACCATTATCGTTTACTATGGCATGTGGTGGAAAATCATGGTAATAAATATGTCTATATTCAATAGCTTTAAGACTTTTCACAAAATTCAATACTGCTAGCCGTCCAACCATTGAAATACCTGGCATACCTACTAAAATGATTGGCTTTTTTTCTTTTATTTTTTCTACATCTATTGTTTGTAAATCTTTTATAATAATCATTTTTCTGACCCTTTGGATAACTCACTTGTAAATCTTTTTCATCTAATTTATGATATCAATTTAATCTAAAGATTTTAATTTTATTTAATATTCCATATAATATAAATTTGAATGTTATAGGTGAAACTTGAATTTTTTTTTAAAATTTTTACGATTTTTTTTAAATTTAATCTAAGAATTTCATATTAATTATATGTATTAACAGATTTAAAACATTAATATATTAAAATAAACTTTTAAAATATTAATTGTCTATATTTTACAAATTCAATGAATTATTTTGGCTAAATTATATCTATTAATGGTAGAAAACTATCCATTAATAAAAATATTATAGATCATAATTTGAACTTGTCATTATTTACTGATTTGAATTACAAGAATTCTTTTTCTTTTATGAATGAAATCTATTTGTTGTTTAAATTTATTTCTTTTATTGGTTGAAATCATTATTTTTTTTATCTATATTAATATCAATAATAAAAGTATTTTGGAAATTTTTATCCATTTTTTCAAGAGGCGGATTAGTTAATTTTCTTATTTTTTGTGAAAGGTTGGTCCATTTAATAAATTCATCAGAAGGTGGATACTTAACAAAAAGTTCCTTTCTTAATGCTTCTAATTGAAGTAATTTTTTATTATTAAATTCTGCTGCACAGAATACATTACTAATATTACTCCCAACTTTATTATTTATCCATTTTTTCCATTTTAAATTTCTTAGCAAATGATGATCTATTATTATTTTTTTGGTATTTTTAATTAATTTTTTTAAATTTTGTGTAAAAAAGTCATTAATTCTATTAGAGCTAGGCGCATCTAAGAAGATAAAATCTGGTGAATATGTTGAAATGAAATTCATTGGTTTTTTTGTAGTCGGTCCTTGAATATCCGAAGTAAATATAAATTTTTCAATATTATTATAACTAATTAGAGTCATTATGACCCATCCACGAGTTGAATTTAGTTCACCATGGAATATTGGTTCAGAAAAATTCAATTCAGTTTGGCCATAGGCAATTTTATTATTATCTGCAATTATTATTTTGTCACAAATCTTTTTAGCATGAGAAAGGAAAATTTTTGCCCTTTTTTTCTGTGAATAATTTATAAATTTATTTGGATCCTTTATAATAATTGTTTTATTTGAAAATATTTTTTCTGCTATTTCGTTATCCGTATTTATGTAGTCATAATCAACAACAAAATTTTTAAAGTGATCATTATGATAATGAGAAATAATTAAAATATCTGCTTTGTTAGAATATTGAATGATTTCATTAGTTTTTTCTTTTAATTTTATATATTCTATAGGGTGTGGAATTTTACTCTTATTTTTAGGACCTAATGAGCAACCAGGATCAATTAATACTTTAATATCTGGAGTTTCTATATAATTTGCATATGCTCTTACTCCTAAGCTCTCTGCAGCAATCGTTTTAATTTTAACTTTCATTTAAATTCTTTAATTGCTTTTAAATATATTTCAAAATAAAATCTAATATGAATTCTCCAGCTAATGTTTCAAATCCCAAGTAAAAATGATTAGTTGGTAATATTTTATATGATTTCTGTTTAACGGGAATTTTTTCAAATAAATTTATAAAATCCTCCTTATTACAAAATTCATCATATTCACCTATTACAAAAACTTTTGGCTGTTTTGATGCATTATCAGTAATAAAATCAAAATTCCAGAATGAAAGAGGTGGAGAAATTCCACATAAAAATTTTATAGAATTGTCTAAATAAAGTGCTTTTAATCCTATATAGCTCCCCCAAGAATAGCCAATAAACCCAATATTTTCAAAATCTGATTTTAAAAATTCTACTGCAGATATAATATCTTTATGTGCTTGTGAGAAACCGCCATAATATCCAGTACTACGTCCAATACCGCTACAATTAAATTTAAATGCCCCTAAACCATTTTTATTTAAAACTTCACATACTCCATTTACTACATTATTGTCCATTGAGCCCCCAAATTCAGGATGTGGGTGCAATACAATAGAAACTGTTTTACTGTTTTCCTTTGGTTCATATAAAATTCCTTCTAACTTATTTTTATCTGAATAAAATGTTAAATATTTATGTGTCATCTGACCATCTTAGGTTTATGTTTTTATAATGGATGATATGTATTAAGATTTTATATATTATATGTATAAATTTTAAATTAGATCTTTTAAATAAAAAATATTTTATCTTTTTTTTTCTTAGTATTGTATTAAATAATAACCCTTTTACTTAAAAACTTTGATGTTTTCATTCCTAATTTTTTGAATTATTTTTATTTATGTAAATTTATGTAAAATAGCTATATTCTCTTTATGCTAATAAAATAAAATATATTTTATTAATTTTAGTAAAAATTCGATTATTAATTTAAAAAAATCTTATAAATATTTATCTATATAACTTATATTATCATTAATATCAATTTTTAATTCAAAAAATTTTTCATTTCATATATTTAGCCTATAAACAAACTTAGATCAAAGCCCAAATAATTCTTTATTTTTAAATTTTTTATTAAAAATGGTAATTATTACAAAATTAGCCTATTGAATTAATCTATAATATTTTTAATAAATAATTTGAACTGAATAATTTAATCTCTTTAATTTAAATATTATTTTTAGGTATATGATAATTTTATTTACAAAAAATTTTTCCTATATTGTAATAATCCGCTCAAAATTCTTTTAATTTTATTTTTCAAAAATTTACAATTCAATACTCTTCAAACTTTTAATAAAAAATAACAATTAAAGTAAATATTTTATAATGCCTTTTAAAAATCAATGTAAATTTACTTTATAATAATGATAAAAATGCCTAAGAAATGTCCCAAATGTGGTCATGATATGATTGAGATCGTGTCCGACCCTATATTCAAGCAAGTTGAATATATTTGTCCATTTTGTAAAATACTTGAAACTGAGAAATCTCGTCAACAAGCAAGAAAATATTTATCGGCAGATCAAATCATTTTAGAGGAAATTAAAAGGATATATACATCAAGATTGGATCTAGAAAAGAATTGGGAAATGTTTAATAAATATTCTAATTTTAAAATTACTTTTGAAAAATATCAAAAAATCATTAACAATGAAGTGGAAAAATTAAAAGAAAAAGTTAGAAAAAAATAAAAAATGTTAAATACTGTATATTTCACTTCCTGAAAAAATCTTTATGCCGGCATCTTTTAATAAGGTAGATGCTTTTTCTAAATCATTAACTCGCATTAATATTATGGCTGTTTTTGAGGTCAATGTTGAATATAAATATTCAATGTTGATATTATTTTCTCCCATTAAATTAGCAATTCTATGGAGACCCCCAGGTTTATCTTCAACTTCAAATGCTAAGACATCCGTTTCAGAAACAAGGTAATTTGCATTTCGTAAAACTTCAATACATTTATCTGGATTATTTACGATAATTCGTAGTATTCCATAATCTGCAGTTTCAGCCACAGTTAAAGCCCGAATATTTATTTTGTTATTTTCAAGCAGTTCTGTAAACTTTGCCAATACTCCCGGCTCATTAGGGAGAAATACAGAAACTTGTTTTACCATAAAACATCATCTCTTTTTTTAAATATTTGGAAAAAAATTTTAAATATTTTTTGTTCGTAAATCAATAACTCTTTTTGCTTTTCCTATGCTCCTCTCTATTTTACCTGGTGCCACTAATTCTACATTTGCATGAATCTGTAAGCTAGAATATAGTCGTTGCTCGATATTTTTCTTAAAATCTTCCATTTCCGAAACTTTATCTGAAAAAGCTTCAGGTGTGACTTCTACTTTCAAAATCAAACGGTCTAAAATATCTCGATCAATAATTATTTGATAATTTTCTGAAACTCCTGGTATTTTCATGAGTTGATATTCAACTTCCGATGGAAATACATTGATCCCCCGGATTATAAGCATATCATCTGCGCGTCCTATAACTTTTCTCATTCTTATGTGCCATCTACCGCAATTACATTTTTCTTCATTTAATACAGTAATATCATTTGTTAGATATCTTAAAAGAGGAATTCCTTCTTTCGTTAATGTAGTAAAAACCAATGCACCTTGTTCCCCCATGTTTTTTTGTTCACCATTTTCTGGGTCAATAATTTCTGGGATAAAATGATCTTCCCAAATATGTAAGCCTGCTTTTTCGGGGCATTCGATTGACACTCCTGGTCCACATAGCTCTGAAAGTCCATAAATGTCAAATGCATCGATATGTAATGCATCTTCGATTTTAGACCTTAGAGCTTCACTCCACGGCTCTGCTCCAAAGATACCTACTCTTAAACTCAGAGAATCCACATCAATATCCAGATTTTTTAGGTATTCTGCAATATATAGTGAATACGATGGTGTACATGTTAATACAGTCGATTTAAAATCTTGCATAATTAAGATCTGTCGCTCGGTATTTCCACCAGAAATAGGAATTACCGTTGCTCCAATTTTCTCTGCTCCATAATGAAATCCCAAACCACCTGTAAATAGTCCATATCCATAGGCATTTTGGATAATGTCTTCTTTTGTTACATTGGTTGCCATAATTGTTCTAGCCATTAATTCTGTCCATGTTTCTATATCTTTAGCTGTATAACCAACAACTGTCGGTTTTCCAGTTGTTCCGGACGAAGCATGAATTCTGACGATGTCCTTCATTGGAACTGCGAACATGTTAAACGGATAATTATCTCTCAAATCTTGTTTATATGTAATCGGAATTTTGATAATATCGTCTTTTGTTTTTATATCATCGGGGTGTAAATTATTTTCTTTGAATTTCTTATTATAAAAGGGGACATTATCATAACAATATTTTACAATTGCCCGTAATCTTTTGTTTTGAATTTCGTCTAACTCTTTTCTATTCTTTAATTCCATTTCCTTATTCCAATATTCATATCTTTTTGACATTTTTTAAGTCTTCCTTTTGTCGTTATTTTATAAGCTATTTGATAATTCCCGTAGTTATTTCAATTTAATTTCTTTTTTTAAATGTTTAATCTTAATTTGATGGTGTAATTAAAATATTTCAATTATATCATAAATTAATTTTTTTAGATATTCAATTTTGAACCTATAAAAACTAACCCTAAAAAAATAATAAAAACTATTTTGTAGGGGTATATTTTAATTTAAATTTGAAAATTAACAGATTATATTTATTGTTCAATTACTCTTTTTTAAATAGATCAATACTTTTGAGTTTAATAACCATAATTTGATGTTTTTATATAAACAAATCATTTAGAATTTGATTAATTTACTAACTTTGAATGATAGTTTATTTGAATTTTTTATTTATGATAAATTAATTTTAAAATTAAACAAATATTTTGGTAATAATGGATTAAAATGGATTTAATATTCTTTAATTAATTAGATTGAAAAATGAATTGATTTTGTGGAAAAAATATAAATTTAAAATGTTGTAATTTAACAAAGTTTAAGAAGTTCTAAAAGTTATTTTGGAGATCATATAAGATTTTACTTTACAAGTGAATAAACACCAAAAAATTTCAAAAATAAATAAAATAATAGATGTGATTAATGTGGTAATTCCTAGTTTTGCTCTTGATTCGCCCGGTGAAAAAGTATTTTTACTAGGAAATGAAGCAATTGCGAGAGGTGCATTAGAAGCGGGTGTCCGGGTTGTAGCTGGCTATCCAGGTACTCCATCTACTGAAATCGTAGAAACAATCAGTAAAATGGTACATTATTATCCTGATATTTATGTAGAATGGTCTATAAATGAGAAAGTTGCTTTTGAAACGGCATTTGGTGGTCAAATGTGTGGACTCAGGTCTGCAGTTAGTTTAAAACATGTCGGTCTAAATGTTGCAGCAGACCCATTTTTGACTGCATCATATGCTGGCGCAAAAGGTGGCTTTGTAATTTTAGACGCAGATGACCCTAATTGTTATTCATCTCAAAATGAACAAGATAATAGATTATTTGCAAGACATGCTTTATGTCCTGTTTTCGAACCATTAAATGTTAATGAAGCTAAAGAAATGACAAAATTTGCATTCGATTTTTCAGAAAAATTTCAGACAATAGTTTTACTTAGGTCAACAACTCGATTGAGTCATTCAAGAGGCGATGTTATACTTGGAGAAATTAAGCCAATAAAAAAAAGGGGAGCATTTGATTTTAATAAAGAAAGATGGACATTTTTACCTGTTAATGCAAGAAAATATAGAAAAATTATGCTTGAAAGGTTTCATAAAATTGAGAATGCAGTAAATGATATACCATTTAATAATTTACATCAAATTGATGGTAAAGAAATTGGAATTATTGCATCTGGTCTACCAAATGCATATGTAATCGATTATTTGAAGGATAACAAATTAGAAGATGAAATTTCTTATTTAAAAATAGCTACATCTTATCCTCCTCCTAAAAAATTGATCGAACAAATGATTATCGATTTAAAACGTGTGCTTGTAATTGAAGAACTAGAACCGTTTATTGAAGATTTTGTAAAGATATATGCTAAAGAAATAAACCCCTCCCTTGAAGTCGTGGGAAAAGAGATTGTCCCGCGAAATGGTGAATTAAATCCACAGATTATTCATTCAGTTATTAACAAATTTTTGAATAAAAATGATTTAATTAATAATAATAACATAAAATTTGATATCATGGCTCCACCTCGACCTCCAGTATTATGTCCTGGCTGTCCACATAGGGCAACTTTTTATGCATTAAAAAAAGCAGAAAAAAGGTCTAAGAGTAGATTTATTTACAGTTCAGATATTGGGTGTTATACACTTGGATTTTACCCACCAATCGAAACCATTCATACTTGTCTTTGTATGGGTGGGTCTATTGGAATGGCAAATGGAATATCTAAATCAGGTGAAACCAACCCAATTTTTGCAATTTTAGGCGATTCCACATTTTTTCATTCTGGGATCCCCTCATTAGCCAATCTCGTTTATAATAAAAGTAAAGTTAATGTGCTGGTACTTGACAATTTATCTACTGCCATGACTGGATTTCAAGACCATCCTGGAACCGGAGTCCGAATAACTGGTGAAAAAACTACGCGAATTCTTATTGAAAATATCGGTAAAGGGTTAGGTGTTGAATTCATTAGAGTTTTTGACCCCTATGATTTAAAAAATAGTATTAATACTTTAATTGAAGCCATAAATTATAGTAATGGCCCAACTTTATTAATTTCTCGCCGTCAATGTTCCCTATTAGCAACTCGAATTAAGAAAAAGTCTGGAGAAAAAATTAATATATATAAAATTGACAATGAAAAATGTACTGGCTGTAGAATTTGCACCTCAACTTTCGGTTGCCCAGCTTTTTCTATTAATGAAGAAAAAAACGAAATAGAAATAGTCGAAAGTATGTGCTCAGGTTGTGGGGTGTGTGTAGAAATTTGCCCAGAAAAAGCAATTTATAAAGTTGAATAAACTAATACATAAAGTGAAAACGAAAAATGAATGAAGAAAATGCAGTAAAAATATATGTTAATAATAAAATTAACAAATTTATAATTATTTTGCTAAGTATTTCTGCAATAATCTTAATAACCATAACATTATTTGTTAGCGATGTGGCTATTTCATTAAACATTAACCATTTTACTCAAACTCCTTCAGCAGGATTTTTAAATGCGTTCTTTATATTCTACACTAATTTCCTCATTTATGCGTTTATCGTTTCTATTTACATATTGGGTCTGCTCTCTTTTTTAAAAATAAAAAAATTGGAATTCCTTGAACAATGGCGCCCTACTCTTATAAGTTGTATTTTATCTTGGATTTTTGGTGAAATTATTGTTAATTCAATAAAATATACTGTATTACGTCCACGTCCATTTAATTATTTCTCGCCCTCTCAGTTTTCTCCTATTAGTCATGCAGAAGGCCCAAGCTTCCCGTCAGGGCATTCCGCAGCAGCTTTTAACAGTAGTATGCCATTATTGTATAAGACAAATAATTTCTGGATCAAATTAGTATACATTTTATACGCAAGCTTGATGGCTTTTTCAAGGGTTTATGTTGGAGTCCATTGGACAACTGATGTTTTGGTAGGAATGTTAATTGGAATTGGGATTTCCTTCTTAGTTTCAATTGGTTATCCTAAATTATTAAATAAATTTGAAAATAAAACAAAAATAGAGTTTATATCTTGGATTATCCTACTTACTTTAGGAATAATATGGATAATAATTTTCTAAATATTTTTTTTATTTATAATTTTTTACAAGATTTTTTCCTATTTCAAGAGCTTTTAAGTTTACTTCCACTATTTTTGAGCTGAATAGTTTTTTAATCGCATTTTTAATAGATTCTTCTTTTAATGGTATTTTATTTGTCCCTAATAAAGCTCCAATCATTATTGTATTTGTCATTCGGATATCTCCCAGTTCAATCGCAGACTTCGATGCCTGTATAATGAAACTATTCTTAGAGACATTTAAAAGTACGTTCTTTATTTCAGATAATTCTGGATAACTTATTTCCTTAACTAATGTAATAGCATTTTGACTACAGATATCCATGCACCTCTTACATCCAGTACAACCTTCCAAGATTTGACATATTCCATTTGTTATTTTTGAAGCTGGAAAATCTATTACCGCTAATAAATTTGAATTTTTATAGTAATAATTTACATAACAATTAATTTTGCAATTTCCACAGCCTATACAAACTTCTGGGTCTACTTTAATATGCTGGCCCCTAAATAATATTGGTGGAATTATTACTTCATTATTTACTAAAAGTATTCCATCTTTTTTTAAATAATCTATATACCTTAATGCTTCAGCTAATTCGAATGCAATAATGACATCAGCAGAATGTTTATTAACAAGCGGACTTTCTACTGTAGGCCCAAATCGCAAATGTACAATTACAGAGCCGCCTCTTTGCGCCATACCATGCGTTTCTGCAGTCCGGAGTTTATAACTTATGTCTAAATCAAGTACCGCCCAACCAATCACTGTTGATGCCCTAATTACTCCTTGACCACCTGTTCCTACAATTACAATAGAAAAATTCTTGCCCATTTTATCACTTTTAGGTAATCTTTCTATTCCTTTTTATGTTTTATTTTAAAATATTTTGTTATTAACAATTAGCCATTAAGTCTATAATTTTATTTGGTTAGGTCTTTAAATTCCTTTTTAATATTTTAAAATTTCTGTAATCAGTATTTTCTTAATTTAATATACCCTTATTATTACACATTTTAAATTCTTAAATTGTGATTAAACTTAATTATCTTTAAGAAAATGAATAGATTTCCAAAAAAAAATTAAAGAAATAATCAATTTGTAATTACAAATTTAATATTAATCCGAAAATGTTTTTCTTTTCTTAAAATTAAAAATTAAGTCCAAGCTATCCTAATTTAATAGTTCTAATATATTTTCATAACCATTGTCTTAACTGGTAATTTCTATGACCATTGGAATGTACTTGATTGGAAAAACTCTAAATAAAATAACCGTATATGAATAAAAACTTAAATTTTCATAATTAAATCATATTTATTTCGTATTAATAAAATTTTAATTGTTTTCAATAAATTATATCTTTCTTTAATTAAAATTTTTAAAGAGTACTATTCAAAAATTAGTAGTTTGCTATTATTATTAAAATAGGAATAATTATAAATATTTGAAACCTTTATTGTATCATATATTAATTTCTAAAATCTTTTACAATATAATAAAAAAGAGGCAATAATATAATGGAATCAGAGGAAGAAGAGACACTTTCTGATTTAATTGCTGGCTATGAAGATCCAAACGATAAAATAATTCTATTAACAAAAGCTATTGATATGTTATTATCTAATTTTGGAGCTGTTGAAATTAATGTAGCTAATTTACATAATGCAGTTACTCAGAATTCAAATTATTTAAGAAGTTTAGCAGATGCAATAATGAAAATGAATACTGAATTAAAGAGAATTGCATCAAAAATGGGCGATGTAGAAAGTGTTATTCAAGATAAAATACAAGAAGGAATGGAAAAATTAAAGCAATCTTATACTCCTGTTGCAGATAGAGTACGGACTGTTGCGTCTCCAGTAAATAATTATACACCCGGGACTCCATCAAGTCCAAGAGTATCTCCTACTCCTGGGACACCCATACAACCAAACCAGCCTAAACAAGAGCCAAGTCTATTGAAACCATCACAAATGCGCGGAGGTGGTGGCGGAGTTAGTCCTCCTCCTGCTGGTGGAATGGGTGTGCCCATGGGTGGTATGAGCCCCCGAATGGCTATGATGGAAGAAATTAAACGTAAAATGGGCGGTGGAGGGACTGCCAGTGGCGGCGGCGAAGTTGGTGGTGGATATATCCCCAAAATCCAACAACCCAGAAAAGCTAAACCAATACCTAAAAACTTATCTAAAACAATGAATAAATTACTTGAATCTAAATTTCAAAAGCAGATTGTCGGCAATATACCCCAAGGTGGTGCTACACGCGGACCACCAAGAGCTCCACCAAGAGCTCCACCGAAAAAAGAATCGAAAGAAAAAAAATCCAAGAAAAAAGAAAAAAAGAAGGATAAATCTAAGTCAGGAACAAGTTCACAAATACAGGCATTAGAGGATAAGATTAAAAATAAATTCGGTTAAAAATTATATTTAACTTGAATTTCTAATCTAAAAAATCTATCACATGATCTATTTAAAATATTAATATTATATAATAAATTTTTATCTGCGAAATCCTAAATAACGCACTCATTTTTCATTTTATTTATAATTATCGATTTGAACGAATAAATCAAGAATACTCTAATTTTTTTAATAATTTTATAAAACAATTTTAATATTCAGTGGAAATCAAGGTTTTGTTTAATAATAATAAATCTAAATTCCATTCTTTATTTAATTACATATATTTTATCTTGGATGGAAGTAAAAATGAATGAGAATATTAGTCTAGAAAATTCTTTTAAAAAGGTCTTGAGAAAATATGGTTATTACTATGTTAGAACAGGTGATAACAGTTATATGTTTATAAAACATGACGATAGAATTGGTGGAATTTATTTTGAATTACAAAATAAAGCAAAAATGAGAATAGAACAAGTAGATTTTATACAAACTTTTGATAACCGTAAAACACTCAATAAATTTCTTAATCAAATGGAAAATGAATTAAATTATTTAAGTCCAGAGCTTGGAAGGACATTAACACGGACACAAATTAAAAAAATCATTAAGAAAGTAAAAGATACATCCAGCTTTTAATATCCATTTTTATTTTTTTAAAAATTTATATAATTTTAATGTAATATTTTAATTAATGGATAACATTGTTTCTCAAATAATAAAAATAATTAAAAAATATAGTAAAATTAAAGGTTTCAAAGACTATTTCAAAGAGCTATGTAAATCTATTTATCCTTTTAGAAATATCCTGGAAAAAGACAACATTATCCAGATTATTAATGATGAAATCCCAAATAACCTAACTGAAGATAATGAATCTTTTATTTTTCTTTATAAGACTATAAACAAATACACACAATTTAATATGTGGCCAACCCACATTATAAATTTATCTTTTTTGTTGTCTCAATTATTTAAAGGTTCTTCAAAATTCGAGGAATCTTTCAATTCTATAAATGATTTACTTGAAAGATTGTTGATTTTTTAACTAAATTTCATAATTTTTTTAAAAAATTTACTTATGTTATTAATTATATTAAAATATTAATTTAATTTTATAACCTTCTATAATATTCGGGGCGCAACTTTCCAATTGGGTTTTTAATTACATTATCAATAACTTCTAATAATTTTTCTTTATCATCAGGAAGAGTACCTCCTAATGGTAAATAATTACTGGCGTGATTACTTCTAAAAATACTCTTATTTGTTATGTCAATTTGATCAATTAATAATCTCATTTCTTTTAAAATTTCTAAATCTGTTAATGGTTCAAATTCACCTGCAATATATTCTTCAAATAAAGGAGTACCTCTCGGGATCATTAGAGTTAAAGCACCTATGTATGTTGGGGCATTGATTTCATTAATAACTCTTGCTGTTTCAATTGCATTTTCTCTCCACCGATTTTTTCCACCCAAACCCAAAATAATGGTAATAGATAATTCAAATCCAATTTTTAATATTCTTTTACATGCTTCTACCATTTGTGCTGAAGTCATATTCTTTTTAACTCTTCTTAAGATTACATCATCCCCACTTTCAATCCCTAAATAAATAATTCCAAGTCCTGCGTCTTTTAATTTTCTAAGTTCATCATCAGTTTTATGAAGGACATTCAATGCTGTTGCATATATTCCTACTCTCCATAAATTTGGATAATATTTATATAATAAATTTAAAATTTTCAGCAATTTGTCCGTTTTAATCACAAGTGCATCTCCATCTGCTAAAAAGACCTTGCGTACTCTTTTTGCATAGGGCAATGTTTCTCTCAAATCAGATTCGATTTCCTCTAAAGACCTTATTCTTAATTTCTTATCTTTGTAGCTATAACAAAAAGTGCAAGTATTATTTGAACATCCAATTTCTACTTGTAATATCAATGAGTCCGCTTCACTCGGCGGTCTAAAAATTAAACCTTCATATTTTGGCATTTTGTTAAACCTATTTATAGACTATTTATTTTTCTTCATCAATACCTAATAATAATTCGCTGGTGATTTTTCCTATATCTTCTTTTAGTAGTTTTTCTAAATAATACCCTGTGCGTTCCATTAAATTTGGCCAAAGCGTTAAGTCCATTCCCCATATATTCTTTTGTGTGAGAATATATCCTAAAAATATTTTAATAGAACGTGGATCATCAATTTTCACATTTTTCCATGTATTTGCAAATTCTTTTAAAATATTAATATCATCTTTAATCTGATAGATATTTTTAAGATTACCCTCTTTTTCTTCAATTTCTTTTTGTTCATCTTCATTATCTATTTCATTTTCATTTATTTCGTGCATTTCCCTAATACCAAAAAATTGTCCATCATTTTCTTCAATTACATTATAAAATCTCAAAATCAACGCAAGAATAAAGAAAATATAATCTGGTAATTTCTTTTCCTTTTCATATAAATCAATCATTTTAAAAAGAAAATTTTTTCTAAATTTTTGTATTAAATTTTCACTCATGTCAATTAAAGACCTTTTATTAAAGGGATTTTTCAGTCTATTAATTGTGATTTTCTCCCAAGACCGAATCTGGTCTTCAGATAAATTTACAAATTCTTTAATTGTGTTAAATAAGAATTTTTCAAAAAAATCTTGAATTATAACATCTAAAAGAGCATCCGATGTAGTATCATAACCTGATAAATAGGCTAGCGGTACAAACGATATCAATACTGCATTAAACCAGGTATTTAAAGAATGAAATGTATCTAAAATATCTGTATATTCCAGATATATCTCAGTACTTTGGAATGGAAAAGTTGCTGCTTTGTTAGAGCTAATAATCCATTTATAATAGTTTTCTGTAACTGTCAAAAAATTATCTTTATAATTTAACTTTTGAAAAGCAATAATTTTTTCTTTATCATCAAAATCACCGATGTCCATTTTGTCTATTAATGAATCAAAAAAGTTGTTTTTAAGTCTTAACCATGAAAGAAATTGTTCACCAAGCTTCCATTCTTTACCTACTGATAATAATATATCTCTAAGAGTTAAATCTCCCTTGAATTTCGGATTTAATGAAATAATTGTTAATTTTGAATCTTTATTTTTAAATCTTCTGTATCTCTCATATAATATTCCTAAAATCATTCCTATATACGATTTTGGTGGTCTATTTCTAATAGAATCATTAGGTTCAAGAATACTGTCGTTATTCGGATGATAACATATTAATACTTCAATATTTGGGCTAATAAAACTATCTATCACTTTATCCCAATTATTAACCTTGATTACACGACTAATTGAAGTAATTAACTCCCACTTTTCTAAAGGAATTCCCTCTTCTAAACCCCTTAAACATAAAGTATATAAAAAATCTTGTTTACCAAAAACATCGACAATATCCTCATTTTCATAGTCTATATGAACGACTCTACCTTTATATTCACCTTTTTTAATCATAATGTCCAAAAAATAATCAATTGTTGAACGTAATAAACTGTTATTTCCCATCACTAAAATTTTTTCAGGTAATGTAAATATTTTTTCGTCAGGGATTTGAATTGAAATCTCTCTTTTTTCTAATTGATAATTTAAGCCGAGAATTAATTCTCTATTAAGTAAATTATATTCATTTTTCATTTTTTGTACCTTTAAATAAATAATATATAACCCATGTATATATAAAAATGCCCAAATTTAAAAAATATAGATGGAAATACTTTAAAATTAAAAGTAATACAAAATTTTATTGATTTTCAGAGTCTCGGAATGTAATTAAATACAATTTTTTAATATTTTACATATTTCATTTTATTTTGACTACTGTTCCAAGCGATTCCCCAGGAAGCCCTTTCTTAAATAACACCCTGACAACTCCATTCTTACCGTGAGTCCTAACTATTTTACCTTTGATATATTTTCCCGTCTTAGTTTCCCATATCACTTCTTTTCCTATCAATTTTGCGGCCTCATTTGCACTATTATATTCAAACTTTACTAGCATTTGTCTATTATATTGTGTATGACGGCCTCTCCTATAACTTGTTATAATTCCTTTTTTTCCTTTGATGATATCAACTTCTGTCATTTTTAACTCATCTTCCATTATCTCTCTTTTACTTTAAAATTTTACTCTTTATAAAAAATAAGTATTTTATTGAAAAAAAAGAAAAATATAATAAAGGCGCTTTTTTAAAAAGTGATTTTTCTTTAAATTGAAAATATCTATCAAATCATTTTTTCTATAATTTTTTCAATTCATTTAGAAACATTGATATCGATGTATTTAAAGAAGCAATGCTATCTGTAATTTTATCATAATCATATCTTTTTATCTCGTTTTCTAGTAATTCTAAAATAATTTTAATATCACGAACTTTTCTCAATAAAGATCTATTGATCTCATTTTTAATTTTTTCTTCTTTTTCTTTCCTAGTTTCTAAACTTATTGACAAAATTATACCCTTCATTTTTTTTATTATTTAATATATTGACATGAAAATATTTAAATTATGTGTAAAAATTTGCAAATTTATAAATAATATATTCCTAATTTTAATTCCATTATTTTAGTTTTAACTTGAGAAAATATTTAATTTATAAGAAAATGTTAAATTTAATCCAGTTTATAATAGGTTTTTTAACTCTTTATTTAAAAATTGTTAAATGAAAACTTTTGAACTCATAATATTATAAAAATTATTTAATTAAAATTTGAAGATAAAAAAATGTGCAATCTCACTTTTTGAATCCTATTAATATCATTTTATCAAGATGATAATCATTGAGAGCTCACGATTTTATATTTAGCCTTTATTTTTATTATAATTTAAATCAAAATGGATAAATATTAATTGTTTTTATTCAATTCTATTTTTAAAATAAAAATTTTTTTTAAAAATGATATCAAATTTTTTTAAATAAAACCATCAAAAAGTTATTTTTCACAAAACGATTGATTAGACTTTGAATGGATATTATCAAAAAATATTATTTTTTACTTTAAAATTCTATATTTTTAATCAAGTCAATTTTGTCGTTTAAATTATAAAAAGATTGGATCATTTATATTTAATGGGAAATTTATGGGATTTAACTAATTGTTAAAAATTCCAACATTTTTTGACCCTCAAATTTTAAAAATAGGCATAAAATAATATATATAAGATTTTTGTATATTACTTGGAATATACAAAGAATAATAAATTAAAAAAAGATATATTTCAAAACAAATTTGTAAATGATTTAAGAAGGGAAATCTCATTAATTTCCCGTCTGAAAAATAAATTGAAATTCCATTACCTTTAATTAATAGGAAAGAAATAACCTATGCAAATTAGAAATGAAAAAATTACGACTTTAATAAATGAGAAAGATTTCAGTGATTTTAAAGTAGGATGTGAAGTTTAAATGGTTTTATTATCTCCAGATCGAAATGAATATAATGATACTCATTCGCTCGAATATGTCAAAAGTTGTCCTGAATGTGGATCAATGGAACTAATCAATGATGCAACAAGGGGTGAGACAGTGTGCGCTACATGTGGGCTTGTTATTACCGAAAAAGAAATTGACCGTGGCCCTGAATGGCGTGCATTTAATACAGAAGAGAAAGATAAAAGAGCTCGGACTGGAGCTCCCACTAGTTATACAATTCATGATAAAGGTCTAAGTACGATTATTGATTGGCATGATAAAGATAGTTATGGTCGAAAAATCTCGCCAAAACGTCGAGCTCAAATATATCGTTTGAGAAAATGGCAAATTCGGACTCGTGTTCATAGTTCAAGTGCTAGAAATCTTGTTATCGCAATGTCCGAGTTAGACAGGCTGTCCAGCCAGCTTGGGATCCCTCGTGGAGTTAAAGAGTCTGCTGCCGTTATTTATAGGCGCGCTATAGAGCAGAAAATAATAAGAGGGCGTTCAATTGAAGCAATGGTCGCAGCAACAATTTATGCAGCTTGTAGATTAAGAAAAGTCCCTCGAACTCTAGACGAAATCTGTCAATATACTAGAGTTAAGAGAAAGGAACTAGGTCGAAGCTATCGCCTTATCATAGGTCGATTGGGTGTAAGAATGCCTGTTGCAAGCCCAACAGACTATCTTTCTAGGTTTGGTGAAGAATTAAATATCTCAAGCAGAACACAGCAAAGAGCTGCTGAACTTATTGAATTGGCTAAAGAAAAAGGTCTTACTGCGGGGAAAGACCCAACAGGTCTTGCAGCAGCTGCAATTTACATTGTTGCAATTCAAGAAGGTGAACGCCGTACTCAACGTGAAATTGCAAAAATAGCTCATGTTACTGAGGTAACTGTTAGAAATCGATATAAAGAACTTGTTAAAAAATTGCATTTAAGAGTTGATGTCTAGTTATTCAAATAAAAAATAATTAAATAAAACTATGGTAAAGAATATATCATATTTTCTTTTCTTTTATTAAAATTATATAATTAATATAATTTTCCTTATTTTTATGTGTTTATGAACTAATTTAAAATCTTTAAATTTAATATTAATAATTTTAGGGTTCAAAAAACTTCCCAAAAATAGGTGAAAACATTCTTTTTAGGATAATATTATTAAATCTATCCGTTAAAATAATTGCTCTAACGAGAAACTTTTCTTTATACTCTTTATCAGCTTCTATAATTTTGTATTTTTCATCTCCACCTTTTAATGAAATTTTATAAATTTCAGGCGTTCTTTCAAACCTAGATGGGACTTTTTCCAGTATCCTAATGATTATACCTCCTAATGTGGGGTGAAGACAGAAAAAATTTGTTTCATATTCATTTTTTTGGTGGCTATTTTTTTTAATTGATACATAAAGTAAGTCCATCCAATCTAACATAAATTTCTTTAGGATATTTTTATAGAAAACAATTTTAAATGTTAATCTATTTTAGATAGTCCTTAAATCCATTTTATTCCAATCAAATTAAAACCATCATAATAAATTAAATAATTATCAAGTGAAATTAAATATTTGATTTTTTAAATTTCTAATTAATGATTAAAAAACAATCCGATATAAATGAAATAATTTTAATATTACAAGATTTGTATGGTAAAAAAAATTGGAAACCTGATATTTCACCCTTAGACATTCTTATAAAGACAATTTTGAGTCAAAATACATCCGACCTAAATTCATTTAGAGCTTTTGATAATCTAAAATTAAAATTTCCCGAATGGGATGCCGTTCTAAATAGTTCTCTAGAAAATATTGAAGATGCTATAAGAATTGGTGGTCTAGCTAAGATTAAATCAAAAAGAATAAAAGAGATTTTAAAAATTATTAAAGAAAAAACTGGTGATTTAAATATTAATTTTTTAAAAAATTGGGAAGTTGACGAGGCAAAAAAATGGTTATTATCACTAAAAGGAGTTGGAGAAAAAACGGCAGCTTGTACACTAATTTTTGGATTTAATATGCCAATATTTCCAGTCGATACGCATATTTTAAGAGTTTCAAAAAGGCTTGGATTAATTAATGATATTACTTTAGAAAAAGCACATCAGGAATTAAAAAAAATCTTCCCCCCACATTATTATTATGAAGTGCATTTAAATTTAATTGAACATGGTCGACAAATTTGCCGATCAAATAACCCTAAATGTTTAGAATGTAAATTATCTAACTACTGTAATTATTTCAATAAAAATTTAATATTAAAAACAATTGGAAATAAGCAAGATAATATTGATCATGATAAATTGTCTAAATTAATATCAGCAAAAATAGATTTAGACCAGTTACTAATTGAATTAGAAAATGAAAATTTAATAAAAAGAAATATCGGTGGCAAAAAAGATAATTTAACAATTACCGAGTTAGGCATTGCATTTACCAATATCAATAAAAGAAATAAACAAGAAATTATAAAAAATCTGTTAAAAATCGGATATAAAAAGAAAGAATTAATTAAGCTTTTTAATATTTCAAAAAAACAAATTGATAAGATAAAATTCGATTAAAATTTATTTTTTAATTTACTCCGCATACTTTTTAATTTTCTATCATCAAAAATCTTAAGATACTTGTTCCATTCAATTAATTCTTTTAAATTTCTCAGATATGATTCTTTTTCATTTTCATTTTTAGGATCCAAATAGAATATAATCAAGGAAGAGGCTTCTTCAGGGAGAATATCTGCGTCATATAACCGATTAAATATTTTTAATGGAATATATTTATCAATACCAATTCTTTTTATTAGATATCTTTGTGCTATATTTATAAATTTTCGATATTTCTTTTTATTCATTTGTCTAAAAATTGTTTTATATTGTTTTTCTAGTTGTATTGGTGTAAGTTCATCAAAACTTTTTCTTAAAAAATGCTCATCAATTGAATTAATTAATTTTAATTTGATTATTTCATCTTTAACTAAAGTGATATCACGAAAAGTTTTATTTCTTATAAAATTTTTTACATAATCTTGTAATAATTCTTCTTTATTATCCGCATTATTATATATCATTCTAAATAATTCGACATCGTAATTTGTCTCCTTCCAATAAAATGAAAAATCCTTAAACAAATATTTTATTAATTTTGATACTTTTTCTTTTTTAAACTCATCAACTCCAAGTCCATAAAAGATAACAGCCCCTTTTCCTTCGTGATAGATATAATAGACTGGTTCAAATTCTCCTTCTATTAAAATTTCTTCAGAATCAAACTTTTTATAATTAGTGAGAAAATGTACATATCTATTAGCAGGCTTTTTATTACTCTGGAAATAATCCTTATCAATATTAATAATATGATTTGTTTTATGTAATAACACTCTTTTTGTAATAATTTCCGGCTCAATTTCAAAAAATGTAAAAATTTTTGAATCTATAAAATAATTTAAATCTTCTTCTATAGGTGAAACTACAAATATTGCTTTTCCTCCTCCAAGAATAAAATCGAAGATTATTCTTGCTTGTTCAAATTCTAATTTATTTTTTTTAATTTCTTTCGGAGAAGTTATTATTAATACTGTATTATTATCAAGGTGATCTGGAATAGAATCAATACTCTCACATTTTAAATTGTTCATATTGTTTAATTCTTCAAGTTGACCAAATAGGAGTATTTTTATTTGTTTCATAATTATATCCATCCAATATAGTTAAAGATGATCATAATTCAATTGATTTATTTTAAAGAAAATATTCAATTTAATTAAATCTTTTCTATATCATATAAATTAAAAGATGAACTTTTTTTTAAAATTAAACTTTTTAAAATTTCAGAATAAAATTCCAAAAAAAAGCTAAATTAAATAAAAAATTAAAAAAGCTAAATTATTTATCATTAAAAATTGCATTTCAATTCAATTAAGATTAATGATATAATGATTATAGATTTAATTAGATAAAATGCTTGAAATGTATGTAGAAAAGCAATTATTTTTTTGATATATCCATTTAAATTAAATATAAACGAACAACGAATTTTTACCAAAATTCATATCCAATCAAAATCTTTTATTTACATAGTAAAAAAGAATATAAATATTATTATGATTTAAGATTTAATTTTCAAAAATAGAAAATAAAATTATAATATGAAAATAAAATCAATGTATCAAAATAAATAAAATGAGTTACAAAAATTTAAGAAAATATCTAAAAATATTTTTTTACTAAATCTAAATAATAAAGTATTAAATGAATTAGAATGAAAAAATCTCGATTAACATTTGTATGTACTCAATTGGGAGTAACTGATTATTTATCATGGCATAATGAAAATACATTCAATGATTTAATTGTTAATTTGAAGCAAAAATATGAAAATCAAGTCTTGAAATACTTAAGAAAAAATTTTCAAAATATTCGAGAAAACATTACATTAAATGAAATTACTATTAAATTACATTATTTTGATAAGGAAGGAAATATTTTATCTATTGGAAATTTTGTTCCGGTTATTGAGATTATATCAAAAGGAATTAATAAAATATATTGGGATCCAGAGCCAATAGGAGGTATTATGTATCTCACGTGAAAAATTCGCTGAGCATATTTATGATTTATTGACCAGAAAAGGTTATTATTCAAATACATGGAGTTTAATAGATAAGAAAAATTATTCAAAAGGAATATTTAGTTATTTAGTAAATAGTAAAAATCAAATTTTTGTTGTAGAAATATTATATAATGAGAATTACCCAAATAGACCTCCAATAGTCCATAGCAGTCCTTCTATTCGCGATCCTTGCTGGGATTCTAGAGGATATCTTCATTTTGCGGTAGCAGGGCGCGATTTTGCATGGAGTATATTTAAAAAGTCTTCTAACCCATTAATATATCTCATTGATGAGTTAGCCATAAAATATAAAATAATATAAATTGAGTTCAAATAATACTACGAATTTATAATTTAACCAAGAAAATTGATAGAAATGTTAGTAATAGTTAAAGATAAGACAATTGAAGAATGTAAAAACGAAGTAAATGAATTTTTGAAGGGAAAATCATTTCATGAGGTTGGTGGATATTTAATTGGTACATATGATTATGATGCATCTATTGAATTATTTTTTTTAGATAAAAAAGCGGAATCTACTTCTACTAGAATTAAATTGAGTAGTGATTCCTTCCTTGAAGTCGAAAAATTATTAACCAAATTTCCAAATTTTCAATATTTAGGGACATGGCATGTCCATCCTGGAAAAGGATTACCAATCAAATCTGAAATCGATGAAGCCACTTTATTTTTAGAACGATTTGTAATAGAGACCGATAATCCAGAGCAATACAAATGCCCAAGGATTCATATTATATTTAATGAAAATTTCACCGAAATTAAGTGTTATACAATGAATTTAGACTTAGATTATGAATTATTTGAAGTTGAATCAATGACAAAATCAAATTTAGATTTGTTAGACATTATTAATATAATCAAGGAGAAATTAAACGAAATTGAAATATCAAATGGTAAAATAGATTTAGATGATTTAGAGGACATTTATAATAATTTAGTTGAAATTAGAGATATGATTGACGGGTCTTTAGATTCACTTGAATCATTATTTATATTTGAAGAATTCAAGGAAATTTTTTATAATAATACTGAAAATATCGAAAACATTATTTTATCAAATATAAGAAATAATGTTAATATTGGAATTCTAACTATGACCGATAAAAAAGTTATTATTGGTCTACCTTATCACCCTGAAATTATAGATTCTGCTGATGTTAATTCAGAACTTTTTGGATTTTGGAAGTATTTTCCCTATACAAAAATTGATTTATCATTTGAAAAAATTTTTCTAACGAATTTCTATCTAAAAACAAAAGAAGAATATAGCAATCAATTTTTTTATTTCAGGTGCAATAAAGAGCTCCGCATAGAGCCATTTGTAGTAAGGTTTAATTCATATGATGGACTAAGATATGATGAAGTAGAATTAAATATAATTAAAGACTCAGATTTCTGATCTTATATATTTTAGATATTATATCCTATTATGTCCAAATAATAATTTTTTATTCTTTCTTCTAGAATACCTTCCACATTATCTGTTAATGGTTTTAATAATAGTGCAATTGGTCGTTGATCTCCCATAAACCCAGCAGAATCAAAATCTTTATTACCATAATATGGAAGTTCAGCATTAACAACGGCAACTCCGCCTTTCATCGACCTAATTAATGTAGAAATAAATGCTTTTTTTTCATCTGAAGTTATGTCGTCCTTAAATACTGAGAAAATCCAAAATCCAAGTGGGACTGTATCTACTTCCATACGAACTTCGTAAACATAATAAAGCTGTGCCCCTAAAACTTCATTTCCCTCTTTCCAAACTTTAAAAAACCCACCAAACGGTGTATTTGGGTACTTTTCTCTCAATTTTGTATAATCCCATGAGCTAATATCTAAAACGCTGTTTACCATTTCAACAAATTCTTGTTTAGTCCATATTCGTGCTAATGGATATTTTTTTGAAAAGTTATTTAATAAATGAATAATCTGGTCATAATCATCAGATGTGGCGTCCAAAATTTTTCCCCGTTCAATATCAGCTTTTTTCAAGCCCGCGACCAGTTTAGCTGCATTATATTCAAGAGCATTCATTTTTCTAGCACCTTTTAATAAATCTAACCCTTCTCTCCCAACAATCTTTATTAGGGCTTCACTATTTTTTCTACCCTTTATTAGCCCAAAACCTCTAGAATTTAAAAAATCAATATCATCTTGCTCTTCTTTTTTCAAGAGTGCAGCATATATAACATCATGTTTGCCATCAATTATTTTTTCAATTAAATAGTCAACGAGTTCCTCTTTTATACTCTTTTTACTCCAATAATCTGGGTCAATCGCCACCCTTCCCAATCCCGAAATTTTAATATTTTTTTGATTGTATTTTCCATTGACTGAACTAGCTCCGATCACACCAATTAATTTATTGTCATAGAATGCTCCAATATTATATTTTAAACCCCCAAATATATATTTGGCATAATTTTCAGTGTATGGTGGTCCTTCTTGGTCTTCAATTCGGTTCTGAAAGATGGCCTTACGGAATTTATCGCATAATACAGAAATTTCCTTGTAATTACCTTTTACATCCTTAATTTCAATATTCATTATATTCCACTCTAAACTAAAATAAAATTATAATCTTAATATTTATTTGATATAATTATAACATAATTTTTAATTTGTTTTTGTTTTAAATAATTTGATTAAGTTAGAAATAATTTATAGATGTTTCGATGGATGTACAAATTATTATGAAATTTAAAAAAAGAGAATTTGAAAATAATATAAAATCAGACGAAATAAAATCAGTTTGAAATTATTATTTAGTTAATGTCTAATAATATGTTAATAAATTATGGGCTATGATAAAAATGAGTGAATTTGAGGAACAAAAAAAGATAGTTTTAGATGCAGCTAAGACTTTTTTAAGAACCGGGCTTACTGTAGGGACTTCAGGTAATATTAGTCTAAGGACAGGCAAAAAAGCCACTACTATGGCAATAACTCCTAGTAGTAGAGAATATGACGAATTGACTTTGGACGATATAATAATTGTAGACTTCTCAGATGAAGAAGATAATATCAAAGTTATTGAAGGAAATTGGTCTCCATCTTCAGAAACAATTTTGCATTCATATATTTATAAAAAAAGAAAAAAGATTAACGCAATAATTCATTATCACCCAGTATTCTCAACAGCATGTGGTCTTGTTCTAGATGAATTACCTGCAATTCTTGATGACCAGACTTTTTTCCTTGGTGGAGCAATACCTGTTACAAAAGAATATGCAGTTTCTGGCTCGAAAGAGCTTGCTCGTCAAGTACAAGAACTTATTGCTAATACAAATGCAATAATTATTAGAAATCATGGTTCTATCGGAATTGGAAAAAACATTGAATATGCTTTTGAAGCATGTCAGTTATTGGAGAAAACCGCAAAGATTTATGTTTATGCTAAATTATTGGGTGGAAACATTAAATTTATGGACGAAAAGTCAATAAAAAATAATATCGGCCTATTTAAAGCGATAAGAAAATAAATTTTTCAAAAATTAATAAAATTAACTGACCTTTTATGAATAAAAAAAACATAACCGTCCTATTTCAAAATCCGGACACTTTAGATTCGATTGAAATTAAAATTGAAAATAAAAATTATTATATAAGAGATATTGCCGAACAAATAATAGACAAATTTAATTTAAAATCTCCTCCAATATTTTTTACGATTTTTAAAGACAAACCAACTGAAAATCAATATTTAGAAGAAAATGATAAATTAATTGATGTATTAGAAAAAAGATTAGATGAAAAAATACCTATTTGGTGGCGGTCTAGTGATTTAAATGAAGACATTATGTATAATTTAAGAGTTAACAGATTTATTAAATCTGGATATAAAATCGATATAATCAAAAATAAGAATATTATGATCGTAGGTATTGGGCTATTAGGCTCAGAACTTGCTTTACATTGCGCCACAATTGGTATTAAAAATATTACGGTTATTGATTATGGTTCTGTAGACTGGTATAATATTTATAGACAACCTTTATACACTAAAAATGATGTATTTAAAAGAAAAGTAGATGTGGCAAAAAATAAACTAGAATCAATAGGTGGAATAAATGTCAATTCAATATACATAGAAATTCCAAATTTTAATTCCTTGAATATAGAAAAAGATGTTGTTTTAAAGAACATCAATATATTAGAAAAAGCAGTAGAAAAAAATGACATAATTATCACCTCTTTGGATACTTTTAGTGCTAGAATGATAATTCAAATCCTTGCACTTGTCCATAATAAAATTTTAATAAATACAGCTGCAGGTCTTATCGGGGGGATTATTCAAATTATAAGACCTTTTCAAGACCCTTGTATTGGATGCGGTACATTTTATGATAGAAATCAAGAAACTGGTGCATGTACATTAGCTTCCTTTGGAACTCCTAAAATAATTGCTGGATTATGTATTGATGTCCTACTTGACTTAATAGAAAACAGAAAAATAGAATTTAATTATTTAAAATTCCTTCCAAATTACACTATTGAGACTAAAACTTTCTTTAAGGCAGATAATTGTCAATTCTGTGGTGAAAATGGCATTGCTTCAGTGTACAATAAAAATTATAAAAAGGAATTACTCAACTGGTTATTTAATAATCATTAAATGCTTATAATTTAATCAATCTAATCAATCTTTTTTAAATATTCATCATTACATTTCGGGCATTCTGGTGACAATAAAGCATCTTTTTCTGAACCTTTCCAATCACAGTTTGGACAGACATAACTTCCTCCTATTTTCATCAGACGATAAAGCGGACTATGACCTGTAAAGCATTCAGGACATATATGTACATTTATCAGTTCTGATTCTGGCCCATTCCACCCACATTGGGTACATTTATAAGTTGTCATTTCTATTCACAATTTCAATAAATCTATTTATAGTGGTTTATTTATATAAATTATTAATTTTGAAAATTGATGTCCTATAAAAAATTTTTTCAAATATGAATTCAATTTATCAAAAATTTATAATTTACAAATTTATATTTTATTATATAAATTATTAAATTGTAGATGACAAAACAATGCAATCAAGTACCCTTATAAATCTAATAACTGGAATTTTAGAAGATTCAATGAAACTTTTAAAAAAGATAGAGAAAAATATAGACTATCAAGGTAAACTATTAAATTCATTATCGGAAAAATTTGATGTAATAGGCGACAAAATTGAACAATCTTTTAATAATTTAAATAATGTCCAACTTGGGACTTTTTTTAGTGATATTTCATCTCGATTTGACCTAATAGATGTAAACAAATTAAAAGAAATAGACGATGAAATTAATGATATTTCCAATATACTCCAAAAAAATTTTCAAATTCAAATGATTTCTATTTTAAGAGAATATGTAGACCTTAACTTATCGTTCCCTACTCGTTCTGAATTAACTCAAAGAAGTTCATTTTTCAGGAAGTCAAATATAATTTCAACTCCTTCTCATCACAGTTTTTCCAAAAAATCACAGAGCGTAGATACTAAAATAGAAGGTGATTGGTCGGAGAGTGAATTAGAAGGCGGGGAAATTTTTGAAAAAATAATAATTGGTTGGAAACGCCGAGATTTTGAGAAAGCTCAAGGTACAAAAGAAATTTTTATGAAAGCATGGAAGAAACTTTCCAGTTATGATAAAGCACAGATTAAAAATGGTGCTTGGAGTAAAAAATTAATCGATAAAATAAAGTTATTGGGGAGGAACTAATTTTATTTTTCAGATTAATTAAAGAATTGTTTGGGAAATATTAAAATCTCATTGATTGAAGAATTTTTATTAAATTAAAAAAATATTTTTCTTCATAAAAAAATATTAAATATAAAACTTCTAATGACTATTTAAGATTAAAAATTTGGTACCAGAAAAATTAAAAGAATTATTATCCAATTTGCAAAAATAAAAGACAAACGAAAATATTTGATGTAAAAAAGTGAATTGAATGAAGTATTCGGATAAAATAGATGTATTTGACGATATGGGAAATAATATTGCTGAGGATCTACCGATTGAGAGTTTATCACCATTAATAAATCCATTTATACTTGACATTTTGAACTTTTTTAAACGGACTGCATTTGTTAATCTTAAAAAGTTAGAATTCATGCTACAAAGCGGTCAGATTGGGTACACAAGTTCTATGAAGCAAGATGAAATTCAAATATCCTGTTATACCCGTCCTTGGGAAATAATTGAAAATGCAGAAGCTTTAATTGACCTAATCAAGAAAAAGATCCAAGTATCTGAGAATGATGATTCAAATGTTGTTTTGCTACCAGGAAATGAAGTATTAATGGTACAACTCCCTAAAGAACGGATTAGAGCTGCTGCAGGACGCGACTCAGCTTTTTCAATTGCAGGTGAAGCCACTTTACAAGCTATATCTGAAGTTCATAATATAACTCCTTTGTCCGACCCTGATGGTTGTAATATTTTAAAAAGTATCATTTTTGGAAGATATCCACAAACAAGGACATTTCCCCCAAGAAATCCGTTGTTTACACTTCTCCACCCGTTTCATACTCAAGAAGGATTAGGAAATGGATTTAGGGGCATTACAATTAATCATATTGTCGCTTTAACACAAAAAAGAACTTTTGACGCGGTAATCTTAAGTACAATTCTTGAACAAGCTTCCCAATTTGAAATGGGAAATACTATTGGATGGTTTGAACGGTATAACTTGCTCGGAATGGCATATCAAAGTTTCAATGCAGACCGCGTCTTACTTGACCTTATTGATGAAAATAAAAATGGGACGGTAGGTGATGTGGTTACTTCCTTAGTAAGAATTGGAATTGAAGATGATATTATTAAACCAAAAAAGAGGTCTTATCCTTATAAATTGTTCTCTGGATATAAAATATATTCAGTAAAAGATTATGATATGTGGAATGCATATACTTGTGCTGGACTGTTAGCAGCAGTTCTTGTAAATTGTGGTGCAAGTAGAAGTGCACAATCTATATCTTCAGCTATTACTAGTTTTTGTGATTTATTAATGTTTGAATCTGGTGGCCTACCCGATCCTGATTGCGGAAGGGTTATGGGTACAGGCCTTGGACTAAGTCATTTTAATCATGACATTTTCAGTATTGGTGGAACCGGTCTTTTATCATTAGATAATGTTTTAATTAGAAATAATTCGGGTTTTGTTGCACCTTGTCTTGCAGCTGCAATGAGTTTAGATAGTGGAACTCAATTATATCGCCCCGAAGTTACTTCTGAAATATTTTTTAAAATTAGGGAAGCTGACCCGATTTTTAAAGGCCCTCTTATTAATAAAGTTGTTGAGTCAGCTCTAGAAATCAAACATAAAATCTAAGGTGTGCATTAGAAATGCCAATGAGTGAACGTAGAAAAAAGAAAAAAATTAAAGAATTTGAACCACAATACTATCCTGAATGTGATTACGTTGCTGAAAGACGCCGTAAAATTATAAACCCAAATCGAAGACTAACAAAATTACGTCACATTCCTGACGATAATATAATTTCTTTATTAGGACATAGAGCTCCGGGTGGACTATACACTTCTATTCATCCTCCACTTGATGAATTGATGGAATCTTTTGACCCAATTAAAGAATTGATAGTCCCAAGTGATGGAGCAAAAATGGGTGATCGTATACGATTTGTCCAAATAATTGATTCATTTTGGAGACCACCTGTTGCACCATGGTTAAGGCATAAGTTTTATTTTACAAGGTTTAGAGGGGCTGATGTTGTAATTGATGCTGAAAGAACACTATTAGAAATGAGAGAACGTGATGTTGAAGCAGCAACAAAACTTCTCCTTGAAATGGAATTATTTGATCCCTCTAGAACTTCCTTAAAATCTGTTTCGCATGGTGGATATTCACATAGATTAGATGAAAACGAATTATCTTTTGATTTGCGGAGAAGATGTATTCTTGACAAAGAATCAGGGCATATAATTTACGTCAAAAATATGTCTGGCGAAATATTAGACAAACCTATTTCATTGGGTTTTCCTATAGCTGATGAAGATCTGAAAACTATTGACGTTACTTGGCGCTGGGACAGTTCTCAATATAAGTCAAAAAGCGAAATCTTAATGGTCTTAAGTCGTATAGCTGAGAACCGTATTTTGGGAGGTTTTAAACCTAATATGTTAAATTATAGGTGAATTAAAATGAGTGGACCGTTAAAAAAAGGAAAATTACCAAAAGAATTAACAAGTCAAATGGAAGCAACAGCAGCTGCCTCTCAATATCTTCGACAGGCAGTAAAAAATATGCGTGATTTTATACCACTTGAAAAGCAACGCCGAATATATAAAGATCTTGAAAAAATGTTTGGTGTTGACCCGTTAAACCTAATTGATGAAAAAATGTATATGAGAAAAGGATTTAACCAGTCCGCAGCGATAATGAAAAATAAAGAATTAGGTAGATTAATCGCTTTAGACCGTTTTATTCCAATGTATGACCCAAGTGTAAGTGAACCAATTGGTCATCAGCAATTATTTCCATATAAAATATCTGGTACTGACGAAATTGTATCTGGAAATTCTCTTCATTGTTTCAATAATGTCGCGATGCAACAGTTATTTGATGATGTCAGACGCACTACAATTTTAAATCTTGATGTCCCTCACAAAGTGATTCAAGTGCGAGCAAGTAAAGAGGTTACACCTGAAACTATTGATCATTTTCTTAAAACTTTACAACATACAATTGCAGGTGGTACTGTTTCACTTGATCAGTTTGCTGATATAAATCCTGAATTAACCAGAGATGCATATTGTAAAATAATCACGGGAAATGACGAATTAAGAGAATTAATTGATAATAGATTTTCTATTGACATTAATGCCGGCTTTCATAAATCTAGAGCTGAAAAGTTAAAACATGCAATTGGTGATACAATACATTTAGTTGTTAGAGCACCAACAATACTAGTAAGAGCATTAGATAATTCAGTTGCTTTTAAATGGGCCGGAATCCAGAGTACTCTGGCATTTATCGTTGCTTATCGTTTGACCAAAGATTCTAACCTTGCAGATATTTCATATGCAACTCAATATGCTAATACCATAGCTCTTGGAGAACCTACATGGCAATCATTAGGCGGACATTATAATTCAATCGCCGGTATTCCTTTTGGCTATATAGCTGATATGTGTCAAGGTGATTCTCAATTACCTTTAAGACCTTTTATGGAAATTACAAATGAAGACCCCAAATTGTCTCGTGAATATTTAAAAAAGTCTATTGGGTGTGTAGGCGTTATCGCTCCCATTTTAACAAATTTTTGGGATGGATATCAACTGTCTGGTGGTGCCAATATCCTTGATAATGTTGTTATAGACACCTTTACTGGTGGTATATTTGATGATTTTATTGATATTATGAATGATATGATGAACAAATATTTTTCGCGTATTGTCAAAATTGGCATGAATTTAATGCCAACTCGCTGGTATAATTTAAGATGGCCAGTTGAAAATATGGTAAATATTGTTATGGAAACAATGGAAAAATATCCATCGGCTATGGAAACTTTAAAACTAGGTATTCAAAAAATGTATATAATTGGGCTCGTAGCAGGGATAATGGCATCTCTCTTATCTGGAAGTTCAACTGCTGGATTATGGGCTATTGATTATGCAATCAGTCTTTTAGTAAAAGAGGGTTGGTGCCGCACAGGGACAACTGGCTATGAAATTATCAATCAATTAGGGCTCCCTTATTCATGTTCATTACGTATTGAAGAAGGTGGATTACCAGAACTAAGAGGTATGAATAATTTTCATCAAATCCATTCAATTGGTAGCGCAGTCCCCAGAATCGCTGTATTATATGCAGCTGCACTAGCCCGGGGGGATGCTTGGGTATCAAGCCCTCTAATTAAAGTAGTTTTCAATGACCCTCACCTTTCATTTGATTTTAAAGACCCAATATCTGCTATTATTAAAGGTACAAAAGGTGAATTTAAACCTAAAGGAGAAAGTTAAATACTGGATTAGTGGTCAAAATGGAAGATAAAAATAAAAAATATGTTAATGAACCCTGGTGGAAAAAAGAATTTAAAGATGGATGGTGGAAAGAAGTTTCCTGGATACACCCCCAAGATACTGAACCATCTGGAGTTAGTTTATTCATTGATTATATGCTTGATAAGGCAATTATCACTCCAGACGCTGTTAAAATAGCAAGTTGGATACCCCATAGGTTAATATTACTGGAAATTGTCCACCCTTTAAAAGGAACTGAGCGGTTATCTTTTATGATCTCGCCAACTTCTGTTACTCCTGGAATCCCTGACGTAACACCTGATGTAATTGTAACTTACGATTATTATGACCTTGCTAAATTCTTAATTGGAAGAGAAAAAGATTTCACTATGTCTTTTTGGAAGGGACATTCTAGAATATATGGTAATCTTACTGCATTGATTGATTTAGCTGATATTCTTGAAGTTGCTCTCGGGAAAAAAATAGATGAAGCAAAAGAAGCTCGAATAAAAACTTGGCCTGTTGGATATCCGTAAAATAATTTTTATTAAATTACTTCACATATTTCTGTATTTCTTCTTAAATCATCCATTTTTATAAAGAAATTCTTTAAATTTAAATTATATTCACTTTTTCTAATGTAAATTCAATTTATCCACCATATTTTAGCAAAATAAAAAGAATTTAGTGAAACAAATAAAAATATCTTAAATTTAAAAAATATCCTAATTTCTTATATGACTAAGATCTAAAATCACATTTTGTCTGGGTTAATAAAAGAGTAATTTCTTATAAAGTAAAAAGTATTTATAATTTAATAATTTTAATATTTTTTAGATTAATGGATGGTAAAATAAAAATTGCCCTTAAATTTATGTAATTTAACAAATAATTTATAATTAATATTAAGGATACAAGATACTTAACAAATTGGTGATAAATATGAAAGCAGTTATTATGGCTGGAGGCAAAGGGACTAGGCTCAGACCACTTACAAGTAATATCCCGAAGCCGTTAGTCCCCATTATAAATTCACCAATGATTGTCCACACAATTAATCTTTTAAAAAAGCATAATTTTAATGAAATATTTATTACAATTAGTTATTTAGGTAAGCAGATTGCAGATTTACTTGGTGATGGATCTAAATATGGAGTATCTATCAAATATTTTTATGAGCAAAGACCTATGGGCACTGCCGGCGGAATTAAACAGATAGAAGAACTTGATGAAACCTTTTTGGTGATGAGTTCAGATATTTTAACAGATATAAACTTAACTAACTTCTTAAAGTTTCATAAGAGCAATGGTGGAATTGGTACAATTGCCCTGACCAGAGAAGACGTGCCTGTTTCTTATGGAATTGTTATAACTGACGAAAGGACAGGTCAAGTTAAAAAATTTCTCGAAAAACCCAGCTGGGCAGAAGTATTTAGTGATAAGATTAATGCCGGAATATATTTAATGGAGCCTGAGATTTTAGATTATATTGGGGAGGGTGAATATGATTTTAGTCATCAATTATTTCCGGATTTACTAAAAAAGGGAAAAGACCTTTTTGGACATATTTTTAATGATTATTGGCTTGATATTGGCGACCCTGACAAATATATAAAAGCAAGTCATGATATATTGAAAAGAAAATTGAAAATTGATATACCTGGCAGAGAAATAAAGAAAGGTGTTTGGATTGGAGAAGGTTCTGAAATTATGGACGACACAAATATTTGGGGTCCAGTTTTAATTGGTAAAAATACCCGTATAGAAAACGATTGCTTTATAAATAGGACTTCGATTATTGGTGATAATGTTTACATAATGAAAGATAATCAAATAAGAAGAGCTATAATTTGGAATGGTGTTTCTATAGGTAATAGTTGCAAATTAAATAACTGTATAATCGCAAATAGAGTAGAAATTGGCAAATTTACTAACATTATGAACAATGCGGTAATTGGAGACGATTGTGTTATCGGTTCTTCCAGCACAATTAAAGATGGTGTGAAAATTTGGCCTGAAAAAATAATTGAATTTAATTCAATTGTAAATAGCAATGTTAAATGGGGTACATATGTAAAAAAGAGTTTATTTGGTATTTACGGTATAAATGGGCTTGTAAATATTGAAATTACTCCAGAATTTTGCGCAAAATTAGGTTCCGCTTATGGTACTTATTTAGGAATGGGGTCAAATATTGTAATCGGAACTGATACAAGACTTCTATCAAGTATGGCTAAACGCGCAATCTTAGCCGGTCTAATGTCCTCCGGGATCAATATTTATGACCTTGGAATTATTCCAACTCCTATTTTAAAATACGCAATAAAATATTGGAATTTACAAGGCGGGATCTCAATTTCAGTCCCATTTTCTGAAGAAACATCCATTAATATACGATTTTTCGATAAAAATGGTTTTGACATTGATATTATGAGCGAGAAAATGATTGAAAATAACTTTTTTAAAGAAAACTTCTTTAGAGCCACTCCATACAACTTAGGAGTAGTTTCAGAACCTATCAGAGCTATTGAAGATTATTTTAATTATTTATTTAAATTTATTGATATTGAAAAAATAAAGAAAAATCGGTTTAAAGTAATTTTGGATTGTGCTGATGGTTCAAGTTCATCAATTCTACCTAAAATTCTTAGAAAATTAGGATGTGAAATTATTACCTTAAACTCTCAGTTGGGCGAACAAATCCCAATTCGAGCACTTTCTCCTTCAATGGACAACTTATCGACATTGTCTAAAACTACAAAAATATTAGAAGCTGATGTAGGGATTGCTTTAGACGAAAGCGCAAACAAAATCCTATATGTTGATGATAAAGGTAATGTAATCTCTGGTGATACATCTTTGGCATTATTCACAAGCTTTAGATTAGCAGAAAAACGCTCAGGAATTGTTGTAGCTCCCGTAACCACCTCAAGTATTATTGAAAAAATCTGTGAGAAATACAATGGAAAATTGATTAGGACTAAAATGGGCTTTAGGTCTATTATTGATGATGTAATTAAAAATAAAGCAATATTTGCTGGCAACGAAAGCGGTGGATTCATTTTTCCTGAGTTTCAATTGTGTGAAGATGCGATTTTCAGTTCAATTTATATTCTTGAAGTTTTAAGTAAAAACAATATATCTTTATCAAATTTGATAGCAGAAGTACCTGATTTTTATATGGCAAAAGATTACATAAATTCCCCCATTCAGTATAGAGGAAAAATAATGTATACTTTAATAGAAGAAAATTACACACATAAAATCGAAACTATATCGGGTATTAAAATCTTTTTTGATTATGGATGGTGTTTAATTATCCCAAGTCCTTCTAAAGAAGGTTTTGATATTTATGCAGAAGCTAAGAATAAGCAATATGCTTCTGAACTAGTCAGACACTGGAAAAATCAAATAAATGATATTATTCATCGAATTGAAATAGGAGAAATTTAATATTTTCTTTTTTTTCCGACCCACTGGTTTACTTAAAATTATGATTTTATATGTTGAGCTAAATCTTTTAAAAATTCTACTATTGCTTTTTTTGCAAACACAGGGTCTACCGAAATTTTATCATGCACCATTTTTAAAAATGCTGCAATCTCTCTAGTTTTAAACACTACAAATTGGTTGTTCTGAATTTGTTCTATACTTGCTTGACTTTTTATTATTTCTACAATTTTCTCAGCCATATTATTCAACAATCCTTGTATATTAATTATTTTTAATAGTTTATGATAATATATAATACTAATATATTAATATTTTAAAATTTATTTATGAATATAATTTTTCTGATAATTATCAAACTTTGTAATTTGTGTCCTTTTTTTAATCTTATTATTTGACATTATTATATTATTTTTTAAAATTTTGAATTTGTATATTTTCAAGATAAAAATTTCAAGATAAAAAACAAAATTTATATACTAAAAAAGAGTTCATATTCTAAAATTTACTAATGCCATTAACATTTTTTATGAAGATGTAATCTATGAATATTTTATTAATAAATCCTTCAAGTAAAAGTCCAGTTTTAGGCTTAGATGATTTTATAAAAGCACCACCTTTAGGTTTAATGTATTTAGCGGCTATTCCAGATCCGGACGAACATAAGGTTAAAATTATTGACCTAAAATATAAAGAATGGCCTGAATCTAAATTAAGGGCAATATTAGAGAAAACGGACTTATTAGGAATAACTTGTTTAACTCCTTCTATAAATAGTACGATACAATTTAGCAGATTAGCAAAAGAATGCGGTGTCAAAAGAGTTGTAGTTGGTGGATATCATCCGACCTTAGATCGGTATTTAATAGAAGAAGAATCGATTGATATTACCGTTCAAGGAGAAGGAGAAAATACATTTAAAGAAATTGTTGAAGGAAAACCGCTTAAAGATATTTTAGGTATAAATTATTCTGAAAATGGAAAAATCTATTATAATGAATTAAGACCATTAATAGAAAATTTAGACGATTTACCATTCCCTAATCGGACTTTATTACGCCGAAACTTCTATAATTATTTCGGTTTATCTGTAGATGTTCTAGAATCTGCCCGCGGATGCCCCCATAACTGTAATTTTTGTTGTGTTACTGTCCATAATCGTCATCGATGGCGAGCTAAATCTCCTGAACGGGTCATAAAAGAAATTGAATGTCTGGACAAATCAAGAAAATGGTATATTTTTCAAGATAGTTCATTCACTGTTAAAATGAGCCGCATAAAAAAGATATGTGATTTAATTATTGATCATGGTTATAGTTATAAATATTTTTCAGCTCAAGGTCGAGTGGACGATATCGTAAATAACCCAAAAATACTCGATAGAATGGTGGAAGCTGGCTTTAAAATGATTTTTATTGGTATTGAATCTACAAAACAGGAAAGTCTCGACCGGATTGGTAAAAGGACTACTGTCGACCAGAATATTAAAGCAATCAAGATGTTACACGACAGGGGGATCACAATCTTTGGGTCAATGATAATTGGGAATATTGATGAAACAATTGAGGATGTAAAAAAGAATATCGAATTCTGTAAGAAAATGGAAGTAGATATAATGCAATTTACTCCTCTTACACCATATCCCGGGACTAAATTATATACAGAAGCAATGGAAAAAAATTGGATAGAAAATACAAACTATGAAGATTGGAATTTAGTCGACCCTATTATGAAAACTCCTGATTTAAGTATTAAAGAAATTAAAGATTTAGTTGTTTATGCATATAAAAGCTATTATCTAGGAAATATAATTGATAAAAATACTTGGATTTGGAAAGGTGCTCGTAGAATTTCTCGGTCTCGATTTTTATGGTTCTGGAGAGAAGTACCAAGTTTCTTATTCAGTTCTATCCCAGCAATCTTGAAATTTGCAAAAAGACTAGATAAAATGAAAACCTCTTTCCGTTGAAATTATTGACATTTCTATTAAATAAAAAAATTAAGTAATCAATTTAATCGAGAAATCTGCTAATTTATTTATCGCAGATTCCCACTCTCTAATTGCCTTACCTACTATCATTATTCTACTAAGTAATTCTTCAGGAAAACAATCAATATTTATCCTTATTCCCGGCGAATGTTTTCGATATACAACTGGCTTGTTTTTGTTTCCATCACTTAAACTTAATAAGTTTTTTTCTATGATTTTTTTCATTATTAACGTATAAAGTGGGTCATTTCCTTCACACAATTTGGAAGACTGAATATTAATTAGATATGTCTCATAACGTAATTCACTTAATGGAAAATAACTGGCTTTAATTCCTACTTTTATCCAACTATCTGGTGTCGGTTTTAACTTAGTATCATAGAAAAATATGAACCGTTTTTTACGTTCAATTGGAAAACCTGTCCTATCTAAGATATCTAAAATATGTTTTGGTAAATGGTAAAAAGACAAGAACTGCTGAAAACTTATATTAATTAATATTATAAAAATGAAACTGAATAAAATAAACCACACAATATTGTTAAAAACTTTTGGATACCAATAATTTAAAAAATATGTTAACAAATATGCAGTTGAAAGACCAAGTCCAAATACTAAAATATATGTAAAAGAATGTCTTATGGCTACATATCTCCGAACTCCTCTAGAAAATTCTTTTTTTTCATCTAAATCTTCATGGCTCATGAAATTCCTCACCCATTTGACTTTTCGTTAATTTTTTATACTCCTCTCCAAATGAGCATAACGCAATTAAAAGTCTCATCTGAGGATGTTTATGGTTAATAAGTATTTGAAAAGGTAATTTCTTATTGATCCCACTTGAAAAAGATTCTCCCAATGAAGCATGTCTATTAATAATTATCAGTCCTGCCTTTTCTAACTCTTTTATTTCGTTCCTAATATATGATAAACTAGTGTTTGGACTATACTCCATTACTCTCCTCAAATCTACCGTTGATAATGATTGTGGAAACAAATGAGCTAATTTTAATAATGCAAGCCTTTTTTTTCTATTAAATGATTGCAGTCCCATTAATAAATCATATATATCTATTATTAAATTTAAAAATTCTGTTTTAATTTCATCTGTACCTTTTACATTTGTAAAGGTA
>Ga0164318_10000238_pt1 | contig 38156 bp, 39 predicted proteins | sample GuaBasSedimGuay9_FD_113734 | JGI IMG/M metagenome (GOLD analysis project Ga0164318, IMG submission 113734) | Subseafloor sediment microbial communities from Guaymas Basin, Gulf of California, Mexico - Guay9, Core 4571-4, 0-3 cm | ecosystem: Environmental > Aquatic > Marine > Hydrothermal vents... | reverse complement strand
TAATCACCAGCCCTTTACAAGGCTGTAACTCAACCATTTATAATATTGTACTATACTCTCTCCACCGGACATCCCCGCTAGCCTGAACAAGCTTCAGTGTAACAAGCTTATCCATATAATTCCTATAACTCCTCTCAGACACCTTGCCCCCCGTCTTTTCAGAAAAAGCACTCCACAACTCAGACGACTTCACAGTCCTCGCCTTCTCAACAATCAAAAAAAGCATCCTCTGATACTCCCCTAAAGACTCAACAATCTGTCGCACCTTAACAGAAACCGCATCCTTATGCGCCCTAATCACCTGCTCCTTCCCAATCACAGAAACCCCCGCATCATCCGAGAAAAGCGCAGCCTTGCGAAGTATCTCAAGCCCCACCCGCGCATCTCCGCCCGCCTGCACTGCCGCAATCCTAAGCACAGTCTCACTTATCGCCCCCGGCGCAAACGCAAGATTCGCCCTGTCAGAAAGAATATCATACATCTCATCAGCAGAATACTCCTTAAACTCAAGCCACTCCAAAGAAAGCGAACTCTTAATCCTCACATCAACATTAGCAAGCGCATGCTCATCATTCGATATACACACAACCCCGCACCCGCTCCGGCAAAGATCATAAAGCACATCATAACTCTCAAGCCTGTCAACCTCATCCAAAGCAACAATCAGCTTCTTGCCACTCTTCTTAAGACTCCCCTCAATATCCTCAAGCAGCTCCTTAGTCTGCCTGCGCGGGTTAGAAAAAATCCTAAGATCACTCACAATCTTCGAAAGAACAGCATGAGTAGACCCGCTCTTCCAGCAATTGACATAGCACGTCCGCACGTTATCAGTATAGCTCAAAAGTTCATCAAACATCCAAAGAACAAGAGAAGTCTTACCCACACCAGTAGGTCCAAACAAAAACACATTCCTCGGCATCCTCCCGACAACCACCGGCTTCATACACGACGCAAGATAATCCCTCTGCCCTTCCCTGTGAAGAAGCCGTGTAGGCGCAAACACATCAGTAAGCGGCTCCTCACTCCTAATAACAGAAGACTCAACATCAAACAAATCAGACATAACCTTTAATTAAGAGCATAAATTAATATAACTTAAACTCACTCAAAACTCAAAAGTTCCTTAAGAATAGTCATCAAAGAAAGCAGGGCAACACAACTAAGAACAATAGTATACAACACAACATTACTACTCATATCACAGACCTCATTAATCTCAGCACTAAAGTGATACAAAAGCACAACCGACGGTAAAAGAACTAACACAGCCACAAAAACATTAAAACTGAACAACGACCCTTTCATACACACTAATTACCCATCCACCTTTATATAATTTAGAATAGCGAGGGATGGATTTGAACCATCGACCTTTGGGTAACACAGACAACACACAAAACTTATGCCATCATATGAGCCCAACGAGCACTCCAGGCTGCTCCACCTCGCTTTAAAAAAGAGATATAATCCCTAACACTACAAACATTTATATATCTTACCCTGCCCAAAAAAGAACCTATGGACACACTCGGAATAGACGAGGCAGGCAGGGGACCGGTAATAGGCCCATTAGTAGTCTCAGGCGTCCACATAAAAAAAGAACATGAACCACACCTAAAAGAACTCGGCATAACAGACTCAAAACTCCTAAGCCCAAAAAAGCGCGAAATCCTCGAAAAAGAAATCATAAAAATAGCCCTAAATGTGAGAGTTGTAATCATCAGCGCAAAACAAATCGACAACGACATGAAAAATATATCCCTAAACCACGTAGAAATGAACGCCATAATAAAGATAATAAATCAGACACCAGACGCAAAAAAAACAATAATCGACCTCCCATCAAACAGCAAAACATTCACACAGGAACTAGAGGCAAAAATAACCACAAAAACAAAAATAACAGCAGAATTCAAAGCCGACCTAAACTACACAGCCGTAAGCGCCGCATCCATAATCGCAAAAACAGAGCGCGACAGGCAGATAAGACTCATAGAAAAAAAACACAACATAAAGCTAGGCTCAGGCTACCCCTCAGACCCAAACACAAAAACCTTCCTAAAAGAGTACATACAGTCACATGACACACTTCCGGATTACATAAGACAAAGCTGGCAGACCACAAAAGACCTCATCAAATCAAAAACCCAAAAAGGCCTAGGAGACTTCTAGCCCAACAAATATAAACCACAGAACCCAAAAAACAAACCATGAAGTACTACACATTGAAACTTCTTGCAATCAACATCGTAATCTTCATCCTCGAACTAATGTCCCCATACATAATCCCCCTCTTCGCCCTGAACCCATCCACCATCATGCAAACCCCATGGACACTAGTCACAGCAATGTTCCTCCATTCAACAAGCACAACACTCCCTGACGGCGCAGCAGTCCTCAACCTCAACCACCTTCTCCAGAACATGGTCGCACTCGGCCTCTTCGGAATACTATTAGAAAAAATAATAGGCTCAAAAAAATTCCTCGGCCTCTACCTGACAGCCGGCATAGCAGGAAACCTCGCAGGCATAATATTCTACCCAAACTCAATATCCTTGGGCGCATCCGGCGCCATCATGGGCATACTCGGCGCAATCACAGTCCTGCGCCCGAAAATGATAGTATACTTCGGCGCACCGCTCCCCCTAATACTCCTCTCAGGCATGTGGATCCTCATCGACCTTGTAGGCTTTTTCGCACCCGCAGACAACACAGGCCACGCCGCCCACCTCGCCGGCTTCGCAACAGGCATAGCATACGGCCTGATCAACAGGAACCACTACTCAGAAGACAAAGAAATCAAAGAAAAAATAGACGATGAACTCTCTGACGAAGAACTCAACGCATGGGAAGAAAAATACATGAAATAACATAAGTGAAAAAAATGAAAACCCAAAACATAATAATCTGCACAATAGCAATCGCAATAATCATAGCAATAACCACAAACCACCAGCAACCAGAAAAAGACACCCCGGAAACAACAACACACAACCAGCAAACAACAGACCGGTAAATCCTCGAAAACCTCCAAAACCACCCCGAACTCAAACCTTACGAAACCTACAGCACAAAAATAACACACCTAACAGAAAACAACATAGAACAACTCACAGAAAAGCAACCCACAATATACGCCAACCTCACCGGCAAAAACATATGCAAAATAGAATACACATCCACAAGCAACGAGTACCTCGTAATATACGACACAGAAAAAGACAAGATACTAAAACAATTCCGCATCCTCAACATGCAAATCAACTGACAAAAACTATATAAACCACCTCAAAACAAATAATAAACAACAAAGGTAATCAAGATGAAAAAAAAGCTAATCACACTAACACTACTACTGACATACTTAATATTACTCTCAAACGCAAACGCTCAAATAGGAACCGACCACCCATGTGAATTTATCAACGAAAACGACCCGGACAGCGACGTCTTCTGCCAGAGCCATGACAGCGTATTAGACACAGACACCACATACTTCCTCATAAACGTAGACCACGACAAAAAGCTCAATGTATCAGGAGCCATCACCAACACACTCAGTGACAAAATCAACATAAACGGCCTCTACGACCCCATCGGGCAAAAACACACAGCCAACGGTTGCTCAGGCCCCATCAGCAGCAAATGCTACGTAAACAACCCCACACTCGGCATCTGGCTGCTCGACATCAAAGGCGAACAAATAACAAAAACCGGCGAATTCTTCGTAAACGCGAACTTCGACATATACAAGCCCCGCAAACACCTCATAAAAACAGTAATACTACAGGACCACATAAAATTCTACAAGACATACATCAAAACCGGCTCACGCGAAGAACACCTTGCAGTCTCATCAAACTGGACAGATAGATACTCAAACATGGAAATAACAATCATCAGCCCAAACGTAAAGACAAAAAGCGACATATCCAAAGGAGATGACAAAATCGTCCAGGCATACTACCTAAACCCCGGCATGATCGCAGAAGGCACATGGATAACACAACTAAGAGCATTCGACACCCGCGCAGACATAAACTTCCAATCAAACTACAAATTTGAATACATAGAAGACCAGGAAATAATCAATGGCATAATCCGTGAAAAAGAAAAAAAAGAATACCCGATAATCATCAAAGACTCAACCATACCCCTGGCATTGACAGCAGTTAGACTGGAAGCAGGAGACAGTGTAAAAATATTTAGCGTCTACGACCCACGCGGCACAAAAAGAACATGTGCACCATACACCGACGGATGCGCAATAAAAGACCCAGAACCCGGCATCTGGCTCGTAAATGTGGAAGGCCAGACAATAACAGGCCACGCACCATTCCGCCTCGCAAACACACACTCAACATACATCCCCGAAGACTTCAAAGAAGAAAGCAACATAACAAACAGAGGCTCAGTATTCTACTACACAGACATCCTCACAGAAAACAAAACCCACCTCGTAGCAGTCTCAAAATGGTCCGACTTTGAACCAAACATGGAAATAACAATCATCTCAACAAACCTCAAATCCGTATTCGACCAGTCAGAAGCAGACGAAAAAGTAACGCAGAAAGCATTCCTAACACCCGGCGAAACAGCTGAAGGGCGCTGGATAGTACAGGTAAAATCAATATGGAAAGAATCAGAAGTAACCACAAAATCAAACTATAATATCACACCCGTCCCGACGCAGGCACAACTAAACGCTGACCTGTTAATGGGCGAAAAAAAGACATACTACATAAAAGTAACTGAATCAAAAACACCATTAGTCCTCACAATGACCGCCTTCCAGTCCGGCGACGAATTCAGGATAACAAAAGTCATCAAGCCTGACGGAAAAACAGGCACATGCCAGAAAATCCCGTCAGGAAAAGAATCATACACATGCGCAGTAAAAGACCCTGAACCCGGCATCTGGACAATAGAAGTAACAGGACAAAACATAGTCGGTGAAGGCCCGTTCAACCTTGCAAGCACCTTCGAAATCACAAGCTGTGGAAACGGCGCATGCGACCCTGACGAAAACTGCGGCACATGCAAAGAAGACTGCCACTGCAACCACTCAATATGCCACAGGAACGCATGCATGGACCCCGCAAAAACAGTAGGTGAAAAAAGAGCATGGCTAAAAGACGATCTTGAAGACAACCTGATAACACAAGAAAAATACGACACAAGAACAAACGAACTAGCCACCTACGACGATACACAACTAATCTCAGAATTACAAACAGAAAATGAACCCAAAGAAGAAGAACCCAAAGAAAAAGAAAAAAACGAGACCATCGAAAAACTTAAATCCATAATATCCAGCCCACTAATAATCCTATTACTGATAGGACTGACCCCAGTAGCACTAATAGCATACAAAGCCCGCCGCAAAAAGAAAGAAGAAAGCCTGGAAGACATAAAACGCAGCGTTGAGGCAGAAACAAAACCCGCCGCAGACACTGAAACAGAAGAACCCATCGACGCCTTCGAATTCCAAGATATGAAATTCCTAAACAAAATAAAACTAATCATCCTGAACCCAAAAAAATTCTTCTCAATAATGCCAAAAACCGGCGGATACAAAGAACCATTAATCTTTTACATGATCATGACAGCAATCATGGTCCTCGTCTTCACACCAACCGACCTCTCCTCAATCAACTTGTTAATCTCACTAATAGCAATACTAAGCACACTAATAATTTGCACACCTATTCTTTTCGTCTCAGCACTTATCCTCCACATATTCCTGAAAATACTAGGCGCACAAGGCAAATACGAATCCACAGTAAGAGTCATGGCATACTCATCAGCAGCAAGTATCTTCGCATGGATTCCCTATGCAGGAATACTTGCAATCCTCTACCAGATATACATATCAGTCATCGGCTACAAAGCCGTCCACAACATAAGCGCCCTGAAAATAATAATAGGCTTCATTCTAATAATACTCCTAATTATAGTCATCCTCGCAATAATAATCACGCTCATAGGCATGGCATTTATGGGCATAATCCTTGCCTTCATAGAACAAAGCGGACTATCAATCACCCCGCCACAATAAGAAAAAATCAACCCTTCAACGCAACCAACTGCGCCAAAAAAGCCTCAATCTGCAAATCCTCCTGCCCGCCCTCGACAATCCGAAACTCATACTCCCCAAGCTTATCAATCAGGCGCGCCTTACACCTGTCATCCACATCAACAGAAAGAATCTCACGATGAATCGCGCGAATCACATCAAGCCCCGAAAGCCCGCGATTGATCATCAAATCATACAGCCTCTTTCTGGAATCCAGAAACTTACCGCTAAGCGCAAGATTAAGCACCTCCTTGACCTCCTTTGGATGCAAAGTAGCCGCAACCTCATACACAGACTTCTCATCAACCTTCTTCGAAAGAATAGAAACCGACTGAAGCACATTAGTAGCCTTCCTGAAATCACCGAGAGACACAGCAACAACCGCAGCCATCCCATCCTTAGTAACATCAAGCCCCTCAGCCTTGGCAACCCTCCGAACATATCTCGAAATCGCCTCATCACTCCCCGGCCCGAACCTGAAAACAGCACACCGGCTCTGGATCGGCGCAATAAGTTTCGAAGAATAATTGCACGACAAAATAAAGCGCGTCGAATGCGTATACTTTTCCATAGTCCTGCGAAGCGCCTGCTGCGCCTCAGTAGTCAAAGCATCACTCTCATCAAGAAAAATAATCTTAAACTCCGCCCCAAGCGGTTTGATACGCGCAAAATCCTTAATCTTCGACCTAACCACCAGGATGCCACGCTCATCAGACGCATTAGTCTCCATAAAATTCCTCGACCATGAATCCCCATACAACTCCTTCGCAAGCGCAATAGCGCAAGTAGTCTTCCCCACCCCCGCAGTACCTGCAAAAAGCATATTAGGAACCGACTTCGCCTTGATAAAAGCCTTCAGGCGCTCAACAATCGCCTCATGCCCCACAACCTCAGAAAGCGTCTTCGGCCGATACTTCTCAGTCCAAATCTCAATCATAACCAACACTATACCCTCCAAATAATATAAAACTAACCGCAAATACTTGACACAAAAACCAAAACATAAAACACCACAAAAACTATAAAAACTATATTAACCCCGTGCGCCCAATAAATTCTATGCCCCCCTTCCTCAAAAAACCAACAAAACCAGCCATATCCATACTAACAACAATACTAATAACACTCCTCCTTCTGAGCCACCCCGCACTCTCAATCACCCAGGAAATAAAAGACCCTGCAAACATCGAAGAACTGACAGTAAAAATAACCCAGCACGGCAAAATCCTCATCCCTGAAGGCAAACTCGAATGGGTAAAAATCAACCTCACATTCCCAAAAGACAACACAAACCAAGAACTCACAACAACCGAAAAATACACGCAAGACAAACTCGGAAACAACATCCTCACAATAAAAAAAGACAACCCCAGAAACATAATAACCTACAGTGCAGAAAGCATAGTCACAATCAAAGAGCGCCGCACCCTCCACATCCCCGAAACCTACACAATACCCGACAACATCAAAATATACCTCAAACCTGCAAAAAACATCCAAAGCACCGCCCCTGAAATAAAAGCACTCGCAAAAGAACTCACAAAAGACTCCAAAACCGACTTCGAACGCATCGCAAAACTAGCCACATGGGTCCACGAAAACATCGAATACAAACTCAGCCTCGGCACCGAATCAAAAGACGCCCTATGGACACTAAAAAACAAAGTCGGAACATGCGACGAATTCTCAAGCCTCTTCATAGCCCTCGCGCGCGCATCCGGCTACCCCACCCGCTACATCTCCGGCCACGCCTACGGCAAAGACGGCTGGGAAAAACACGCCTTCGCAGACGTCTACATCGGCAGATGGATTCCCGTCGACCCCACCTGGAATGAAGTCGGCAACCTCGACGCAACCCACATCCAGCTCGCCACCAAAGAAGACAACATCGTAAAAAACGAAATACAGGCCTACGGCACAAAAATCGGCGAAATGACCTGGGCAGAAGACGAAACAGAAATCGAGATACTCGCCATCAGCGAAAAACAAAAACAAAAAGACTACCAACTACTAAAAAGCTCAGACAAACTCGAAATGGGCGAAGAAGCAATAATACTCCTGAAATTCACACCCAAAGAATACAAAGTAATCAAACTCGACCTTGAACCCTGCATCAGCCCCACACCAATAGTAGAAATAGACGAAAAAGAAAAAAGCATCATGCTTGAACCAGACAAACAAAAAACAGCATACTGGAAAATAAAAATAAGCGAAAACCTCAAAAAAAATACACAATACACATGCCCCCTCACACTCAACTCCCGCCTCCTCACAACAAGATCAATCAACCTCACCATAAACACACTAACAACCCGAAAAACCGACCAAATCACAATTGACGCAAAGATAGACAAAAAAGACCTCACCCTCGCAGAAACCCAAACAATAAAAATAAACATAGAAAAAACACAAGGGACAAACCCCATAACAATCGGCATAATACATGAAAACGAACATATAGAAAAAACATTCACACTAAAACCAGGCGAAACCGATAAACTCACACACACATTCACACCAGACCAGCCCGGCAAACACGAAATAATAATATACTCATCAACCGGCCAGGTAAAAACACTAAAATACAACGTAGGCGAAACAAAAGACATCTACATCAACAAAATAGAAACACCCCGATACGCAAAAACAAACGAGGAAATACCAGTAACAACCCACATCAAAAACAACCGCACAACATCACAGACAATCAAATTCACACAAACCTTCGAAGACAAAGAAGACATCATCTCAACAAAAATAGAAAAAGAAAAGACAATAAAAACAACAATATCATCCTCCACAATCGGCGACAAAAAAATATCATTCCACCTCACAGGCCAAAACATAGACTCAAAAACAACAAGAAACATCCGCATCTACGAGAAACCACAAATAGAAATAACACACAAATACCACTATGACACAACCACAGCAACCGTGGCAATCGAGACAAAAAAAGACACAGCAAAAGAAATAACAATCACCCTCAACAAAATCACAAAAAAAATAACAGAACCAAAAAAAAAATCAACCCTTGACTTCGAACTGCCAATAGGAACCCACACAGCAACAATCAACTACACAGACCTCGCAGGCAACAAATACACAAAAACAGAAACAATCACAATAAAAGAACAAACCATAATAGAAAAGATTATATCATTCATAAAACAACTCATCCAGAAAATCACAGGGTGAAGCAGATAAAAAAAGGAATGGAACAATCAATATGGATAATAATCACAATCGTAGTAGCATTAGCAACAGCCCTCGCAGTCATAACCCTCATGTACACAACAACCACAGACACCGAAAACAACATCTTGACAATCATAGGACAAATAGGCGAAAACATAAAAAACCTGCTATCAGGATTCACAAATTAGCACAAAACAACATAAAATAACAAAACAAAGACATTATAAATAGAAAACCATCATAAACATCAACGCAATAAAAACAACCATCAGTGAAAAATATGAATCCTGCCGCAATATATCAGAACAAACAATATCTCCAAAGAATCAGGGAAATCGTAAAAATCTCGACAAAACATGGCTTCAACCACATAATCGAGCACATAAAGCTAAAAGACAAACTCCCATTCACAAAAAGATACCTCCACTACAAACCCAGTGAAGAGCCAGACGCAACAACTCCCGAAAGAGCAAGATTAGTCCTGGAAGAACTGGGACCCACATTCATCAAGTTCGGCCAGATACTAAGCACAAGAGAAGACTTAATCGGCGAAGAATATGCAAAAGAATTTTCAAAACTACAGGACATAACCCCCACAGTATCCTATGACATCATAAAGTCAACAATAGAACACGAACTAGGCCATCGCATAAACTACTACTTCTCTGAATTCGACAAACAGTCATTAGCATCAGCATCAATCGGCCAGGTCCACAAAGCAACCCTAAAAGACGGCAGCAAAGTAGCAATAAAGATACAAAAACCAGACATTCTGAAACAAACAGAAGAAGACATAAGAATCATGCGCTACCTCGCAAACTTAATCGAAAAACACATGCCCCACTGGAAATATTACAACATTCCACAAATCATTGACGAATTTGAACGCTCAATCAGAAAAGAAATAGACTACCAGCAGGAAAAAACCAACATAAAAAAATTCAGAAAAATGTTCAAAGACGACGAAACCATTACCGCCCCAAAAGTATATGACAAATACTCAACAAAACGCATTCTAACAATGGAATACATAAACGGCACCAAAATCAAAGACTTAAAAAAATCCCGAAAACGCTTCGACAAAAAACTGATAGCCAAACGTGGAGCTGAATCCATCTTCAAACAGGTACTAATACACGGCTTCTTTCACGCAGACCCACACCCGGGAAACATCTTCATCCTAAAAGACAACGTCATCTGTTTCATTGACTTCGGAATGATGGGACACATAGACAAAGACACCATGAACGACCTCGCACAACTATTTATCCACATCACAAACTACAACATAAACGGACTAATAAACCAACTGACAAACATGGGCCTGATAAACGAAACAATTGACATCAGAACATTCAAATATGACACCATAGACATAATGGACATGTATTACGACAACGACCTAAAAAACATACAACTCGGAGAAATACTAAACAAACTAATGAAACTACTAGTCAAACACAAAGTAACTTTACCTCGCGAGATTGTCCTCCTAAGCCGGGCAATTATCATGATCGAAAGTATAGGAACAACACTCGATCCTGACTTCAACATCGCTGAAGAATACAAACCATATACAAAGCAGGTAATCAGAAGAAAAATAAGTCCGCTAAACTTAGCAAAATCCATCAAAGACAACGCCTTTGAATATGAACACCTTGCAAAAACGCTTCCGAAAAGCCTGAAAGAAATCATAAACAGACTGGCAATAGGTAAAATCAACATAGAATTCGAACACAAAAACCTCGACACATTCTCAAACAACCTTAAATGGATAGGAAACAGACTATCATTCGCAATGATAATATCCTCACTAATCATTGGCTCATCACTAATCATGCAAACAGACAAAGGACACTTACTATTCGGATTCCCGATTATTGGAATATTGGGATTTATAATAAGCGCAGTACTTGGACTTGGACTTATCATTTCAATAATAAGATTCAAAAAAATATAACCAGGATGACCCACATGAAAATAACCATAAGCGGAACCCCCGGAACCGGAAAGACGCAAACCTCAAAAACACTTGCAAAAAAACTCAACTACAGGCTAATCAACATAAACAACTACGCAAAAGACAAAAACCTCATAATCGGAAAAGATACATACCGCAAAGCACAGATAATAGACGAAAAAAAATTAAAAAAAGAATCAAAAAACATACAGGACAACACAATAATAGAAGGCCACCTGGCCCACTACTGCAAAAGCGACCTGACAATAATACTGCGCACCAACCCAGACACCCTAAGATCCCGCCTCAAAAAAAGGCAATGGCCCAAAAAAAAGATAGAAGAAAACATAGAATCAGAAGCATTAGACATAATCCTACAAGAAGCAGTAGCAAACAACAAAAATGTATTCGAGATAGACACAACAAAAAGCACACCACAACAGACGAAAGCCACAATAATAAACATAATAAAAAACAAAGAATCAAAAAAACAACACACACCAGGCGAAATCAACTGGGAAAAATACATAATCCCAAAAAAAAAACACCAACACAATCTATTTAAAACTAACCAAAGATAAATAACACTTTAGAAGAATAAGTCAGGTGAAAAAAATGGCAAAAGCAAAAGATTCAGCAGCAATGCAAAGAATGTTCTCAAACGTAAGAGTATGCATGAAATGCAACGCAAAAATAAGAACAAACAAACCCGGAAAAACCAAATGCAGAAAATGCGGCTCAAAAAGTCTAAGACTAAAAAGCAAACAAATGAAAGCAGGCGCGAAATAATCACCCTCACAGGCGACCACATGAAAAGAGTCACTGGTTTCGCAAGAATTTACCCGATGACAAAAGTTCTCACACTCATAATTGCAATCCAGATAATCGCAACTGGTGACCTACCGCAACTAACACACGCATCAATCACAATCCTCACCGCCCTAATCTCACTCACATCCCTCACAATAATAAACGACTACTTCGACATAAAAGAAGACAAAACAAGGAAACTAAAACGCCCACTGGCACAGGACCAGATAACAGAAGAATCAGCAATAGCACTTGCAACACTCCTGTTCTCAATAAGCCTCGCACTATCCCATTATTTCTTAACCCCTGCCTGCACATTCATCCTCATAATCAACACAATAATCATGACAATATACAGCTACTACAAAGAAAAATCACCCCTATGCGCCATATATCAAGGATACTTCAACGGCTCTGTAATCATCTTCGGTGGATTCTCCACAAACCCGCAAAACACAGCAATAATAAAACTAATAGTAATACTCGCAAGTCTGATAGCACTCACAAGCGCCGCAAGAAAAATAATGCACAGCATCGACAGTCAAAACAGCATAAAATACAAAAGAATCACACTGGCAACATACTACGGCGACAAGACAGCATCAATAATATCAGCATCCTTAATTATCATCACAATATTCCTAAGCATAATACCCACAGCCACACTAGGCCAAAACTACCTCTACATGATAAGCATAGCAGACATAATCCTCGCATACGCAGGCCTAAGAATCCTCATAAACACAAAACACGCAATGGAATCCCAACGATTCATAAAAATCAGCATGATAATAATCATGTTCTCATTCATTGTTACAGCCCTGCTCTAAAAGAAAAAAAGACAACGATATCTAAAAACCAAAGATAACTAAAGATACAAACACAAGCACACAACTCAAACCCCTCATTAAACTTAAAAAAATAACACCTCAAACATTACAAACAACAAATTACAACCACATCACAAACAATTATAAACATTATCTAAACATTACAAACATCATCAATATTAAAAAGCCCGGGTGGCTCAGCTGGTAGAGCGTTGCCTTGGTAAGGCAGAGATCGCGTGTTCAAATCTCGCCCCGGGCTTTCATACTACCACCCCTTTCTCCAAACACCACCCACCACCACCCAACCAACAAAAAATTATAATAACCCCCTCAGCCATATTTAGATAACAACAATGATAACCACACCATACAAAACAAACACAAAACACAAAAGTGAAACAAACTGGACACAACAACAAGCCTATTCATGATAGGCAGCGTAATAAACTAGGCATCCTCGCCCAGTACAACTTCAGAAAAACCAAAATCCCCGACGTACTCGTACTAATCTCAGCAGGAGCCATAATATCATATCTCAGCACTGCAAAAGACCTCGGCATCACAGAATACCTCACACAAAACACAGAACAAATAACATTCCTAATAACCTTCAGCCAGATATACGTAGAATTCTACGACGCACTCCCCATAAAACTAAAAGCCCTCTTCTCCACAATGAAATACTCATTCGCATCATCACTCTTCAACTTCATACTGATAACCCTCCTCATCGGGACAGCATCACACTACCTCATCGACATCCTCATAGACTTCAGCCAGTGGAAATACCTAATGTACGGTCTGGGCTTCTTCCTCATCGCATACATATTAAGAGCCCTCGTAGTAAGAATACTAATAAACCACGACCTTGAAGAAAAAGACGAGCACTTCCTCGAAGCCATGTGCGCAAAAGGCCTCACCCCCACAGTCATGCTCGCAGTAATACATACAGACCCCGCATTCACAAACATCGTAGTCGGGGACATATTCTCAAGCATCCTCATAACATCAATACTAATATACCTGATAGACAAAAACAAATTCACCTCAATCAGCGAAATAATCTACAAAAAACTAGGGCAGCACAAAAACAAAGAACCATCGTACAACCGCGAAGAAGACAACGAAGACGACAACGAACCCCCAAAACAGACATCATTCAAAGAAGACATAAAAATAATCTCAAAAGCAGTTTAACAGCATACAAAATACGCACAATCAGACCATAACCCTCATTCTTTCTCGCACCAAAACAAATTTAATACTACGCACGAAACACACATCATCAACAACTCAAAAAATACAACTCTTCGGTGATAAAATGACGACATACATGAGCGCAATAGAATACAACCCAGACACAACATTCAACTGCACAGACATCAAAAGAATGATGACAACATACAACCAACGCGACGGCCCAAAAGGTTACAACGCCGACCTATTTCAGGACCACACAGCTATAGCAAACATCATCGCAGCGCCATCATTTTCTGCCGTCAAAGACATGTTTGACTGCCCAAGATACGACATCATAGTCCTCGACGAAGGCACACACTACACAGGCAAAGTAATCTACACAAAAATGATCTAATCGACAATCAAATCCCAACCACCCCGGTGCTGTTGTACAAGTCAAGACCGAAGGGTTTTCTGATGTCGTTTAGCGATTTTTGGTCATATTCTTAAAAACAGCAACAGTACATATAATCCCAATAGTTATACAACAGCACCACCCCCCCCCAATCAATCAATCAATCAATCAATACATTTATAAACTTAACCACACTAAAAACTATATTCGTAAACATAACCAAAATAGAACCATTAATGAACATCACAGGGGAATTCACAAATATTCTCTATTCACCATTCACCCGGGAAAACCGGCATCATATAACCTATCAGAGTAATAACTATGTACACGCCAAACATCTCAAAAATTCTAACAACAAAAACAAACCTCTCACCTACAGATACATTTATAATATTATCACTTAAATAGAGTACTTCCAATTCCAAACACATAATACACACAGAGTGGGCCCGTAGCTCAGTCTGGCTAGAGCACCGGGCTCTTAATCGACGAGGGTGAAGCTTTTAACCAGACGGTTAATGCACCGGAATCTGTAGAAGATACCCGGGTGTCGCGGGTTCAAAACGAACATAAAACGTCCGTGAAATTCCCGTCGGGCCCACCACAAAACCTTTGGTGAAAAACAACATGAGCGAAAAAGACATATTTACACATGAACTAGTTCCAGAACACAAAATCCTCATGAAAAGCGAATCACAAAAAATTCTAAAAGAACTTGACATAACAGCCGACCAACTCCCAAAAATACTCGACACAGACCCGATCGCCGAAATAATAGGCGCAAAAACAGGCGACATCATCGAAATAACCAGAGACAGCCCCACCGCAGGAAAAACAAAATACTATCGGATCGTAATCCCGGAATAAAACGTGTTAACCATGGACATCGCAAAAAGCTACCTCAACGAATACTCGAAAAACAAAGGATTCATAGCCCACCAAATCGATTCATACAACGACTTCGTCGAAAGACGCCTCCAGAAAACAGTAGATGAAATAGCTAAAATAACAATCGAACTTCCCACCGGCGAAGAACTCACAATCAAACTCGGGAAAGTAAGCATCGAGAGAGCGCAAATAAACGAAGCAGACGGCTCCGTAAGAGCAATATATCCCTCCGAGACACGCCTAAGAAACCTCACATACTCAACCCCTATATTCGTAGAAATGACCCCAGTATTCGAAGAAAGAGAACACGACACAGAAACAGTAGAAATCGGCGAAATACCAATCATGGTAAAATCCTGCCTCTGCCCACTCTCTAAAATGACAAGAACCGAACTAATAAAAGCCGGTGAAGACCCATACGACCCCGGCGGCTACTTCATAGTAAACGGCACAGAAAGAGTAATCGTATTATCAGAAGAAATAGCACCAAACAAACTAATACTCCAGAAAAAAGCAGACGAAATCACAGCAAGAATAAACTGCGAAAAAAGCGGCTATATCCAGCGCCACGTATTCGAGCGATGCCCGGAAGGCATCATAACAGCAAAATTCGCAAACCTCGTAAAAACACCAATACCCATAATCGTACTAATGAAAGCCCTCGGCCTCGAAACAGACAAAGAAGTCATAGAAGCCATCGGCACAGAAGAAGAAGACATAGAAGACGTATACATCAACATCTACGACACACAGATTGCAAACAGGGAAGAAGCCCTCGACTACATCGGCAAAAAAATGAAAGTACGCATGAAAGAGCAACGAGAAGAACGTGCCACCCAACTACTAAACAATTACCTGCTAGCACACCTCGGAAACGAGCCAAAAGACTCAATAAAAAAAGCAAAATTCCTTGGTCTGGTCATACGCAAACTAATCCTTCTCCACAAAGGCAAAATCAAAGAAGACGACATAGACCACTACTCAAACAAGAGGCTCAAAATGCCGGGAGACCTCCTCGAAATACTCTTCAGATCAATCATCATGGGTCGTTGGGGCCTGATTGCACGCCTTCAATACAACTACCAGAAAATGATGAAGCGCGGCAGAAAACTACTAAAACTCCAAAGCGTAGTAGTCTCAGACGTCCTCACAAAACAAATCATGAGAGCAATGGCAACAGGCAACTGGGTCGGCGGCAAAACCGGCGTATGTCAGCGCCTCGAACGCTCAAACTTCGTAAGAACCATAAGCCATTTGAGAAGCGTAGTATCCCCACTATCATCCACTCAGGAACACTTTGAAGCAAGAGAACTCCATGCAACCCAATGGGGTCGCCTATGTGCCGTAAGAACCCCGGAAGGCCAAAGCATCGGCCTGAGAAACTTCCTCGCACTGGGCGCACAGGTCACAATACCCTCAAACGAAGCAGACAAAACAAAAGTATTAAGCACCCTGAAAAGCCTCGGAGTAGAAATCGAACAGGAAAACAAACAATCAAAAGTTGAACAGCATGACAGAAATTTATATTGACGGAATATACACAGGAAACTGCGACAACGCCGAAAAGCTAGTCCTATCCCTAAAAGAAAAAAGAAGAAAAAACATACTATCTCCACAACTAAACATCGCACACCACAAAGAAAAAGACGAAATACAACTAAACCTTAACGGCGGCCGCGTAAGACGCCCCCTGATCGCCGTCGAAAACGGAAAACCCATGCTCACAGACGAGATGCTCAAAAACATTCAGAACAATAAACTCACATGGAAAGACTTAATAGACCAGAACATAATAGAATTTATTGATGCAGAAGAAGAAGAAAACGCATACATCGCAACCACGAAAGAGACACTCACAAAAGACCACACACACCTCGAAATCGACCCGATACTCATACTCGGCATTGCCGCATCACTGTTAGCATATCCTGAAAAAGACCGTGGAGACCGTCTGAACTATGGTTCACGAATGATAGTCCAATCAACAGGTATCTACCTCCACAACTATCTGCTAAGGGACGACACAACAGCCCACCTCCTGCTAAACGCTCAAAGGCCAATAGTCCAATCACAGACAACAGACGCAACCGGCCTCTCGACCCATCCAACCGGCCAGAACCTCATAATTGCGGTAATGCCATACTACAGCTACAACATCGAAGATTCCATAGTAATAAACAAAAGCTCACTTGAACGCGGCCTTGGCAGATCACTGTTCATCCGCACACACCTCACAGAAGCAAGAAGATACTGGGGCGGTCAGGAAGATGAAATAGGCATCCCCGACCCCGAAGTGCGCGGCTACAAATCAGAAGAAGAATACTCCATGCTCGGCGAAGAAGGAATAGTCTCACCTGAAACAAGCCTAAAAGAAAACAACATACTAGTCGGAAAAACATCCCCGTTGCGTTTCCTCGGCATCCAGAAAGAAATAAGGATGGGCATAAAAGACCGCAGGGAAAACTCACTGACAGCAACAAAAGGAAAAGACTTCACAGTAGAAAAAGTAATACTCGCAAGCACAAAAGACGGCAACACACTGATAAAAGTATCAGTAAGAGAACAGAAAATCCCTGAAGTTGGCGACAAATTCGCATCCCGCCACGGTCAAAAAGGCGTAATCGGTCTAGTTGTACCAGAAGAAAATATGCCCTTCACCAAAAACGGCATAACGCCCGACATAATAATCAATCCTCATGCAATCCCATCAAGAATGACAGTTGGTCAGCTTCTGGAAATCATAGCAGGCAAAAAAGGCAGCCTCGAAGGAAAAGAACAAGACGGCACAGCATTCAAAGGAAACGTAGATGAAATCAGAACCCAACTAAGAAAACTCGGATACCGTGACGACGGAAAAGAAAGGCTATACAACGGCGTAACCGGGGAAATCATTGAAGCGCCAATACTCATTGGAATAGGCTACTACATGCGCCTCTACCACATGGTATCCCATAAGATACATGCGCGCTCACGCGGTCCCATAGCACTGCTGACAAAACAGCCAACAGAAGGCCGTTCAAAAGAAGGCGGTCTGAGATTCGGCGAAATGGAGAAAGACTGCCTCATAGCCCACGGCGCAGCAGTAGTCCTCAAAGAAAGATTCTCATCAGACAAAACACAAATCCCAATCTGCAAAGAATGCGGCATAACCGCAATACACGACAGGATCAAAAACAAAATATACTGTCCGCTCTGCAAAGGCACAAAAATAGAAAATGTTGAAATGTCCTACGCATTCAAACTACTACTCGACGAACTGCGCAGCATGCTGATATACCCCCAAATAGTCACAGAAGACTAACCTAGGTGCAACAAATGACAAAAATAAAAGAGATAAAATTCAAAATGATATCCCCCGAGATAATCAGAAAACTCTCAGTCATGCCCGTCGTCACATCCGAAGTCTACGGTGCCGACGCATACCCTATCGACGGTGGCGTAATGGACCCGCGACTAGGCATAATCGACCCAGGCATGCGCTGCGCGACCTGCGGCGGCAGAATCGGCGAATGCACAGGTCACTTCGGTCACATTGAACTTGCACGCCCCATAATAAACATACTCTACCTGCCACAAATCCGGCTCCTTCTAACCCACACATGCCATAAATGCGGCGCCCTCCTTGTAGACAAAACAAAACTACAAGAAGGCATATCCATAAAAAAACTCAAAATCGCAACAATATGCCCGGACTGTGGTGAAAAGCAAGGCAAAATCAAACTCGACAAGCCATCCACATTCGTAAGAGATAAACATTCACTAACCCCTGTAGAAATAAGAGAGCAGTTCGAAAAAATCTCAGACGAAACAGCAGGACTAATCGGTATAAAAGGCGGGAGACCCGAATGGTACATCCTGACACTAATGCTCGTTCCCCCCGTAACAGCACGACCATCGATAACACTAGAGAGCGGCGACCGCTCAGAAGACGACCTGACCCACAAACTGGTCGACATAATCCGCATCAACCACCGCCTTGCAGACAACCTTGAAATAGGCGCCCCTGACTTCATAATAGAAGACCTATGGGAACTCCTGCAATATCATGTAAGCACATACTTCAACAATGAAATATCAAGCATACCCCCTGCAAGACACAGATCAGGCCGCAGCCTGAAGACCTTAGCGCAAAGGCTCAAAAGCAAAGACGGCAGATTCCGCCACAACCTCACAGGCAAACGCGTAAACTACTGTGCAAGAACAGTAATATCCCCTGACCCCAACATCAGCCTAAACGACGTAGGCATCCCGGAAATAATCGCAAAAGAACTCACAATACCAATCAAAGTCACAAAACAAAACATAAATGAAATAAAAACATACATCCAAAACGGTCCTGACATACACCCTGGTGCAAACTACATAACACGCCCTGACGGCATCCGAAAAAGAGTCATCAACGAAAACAAAGAATCAATTCTTGAAGAACTCACAGCAGGATTCATTGTAGAAAGGCACCTAATAGACGACGATATCGTCCTATTCAACAGGCAGCCTTCACTCCACCGCATGTCCGTAATGGCACACTACGCAAAAATAATGTCCCACAAGACATTCAGGCTAAACCTCTGCGTATGCAAACCCTACAACGCAGACTTCGACGGCGACGAAATGAACCTCCACGTCCCCCAGACCGCAGAAGCAAGATCAGAAGCAGAACAACTCATGCTAGTCGAACAGAACATCAAATCCCCGCGCTTCGGAGGACCCATCATGGGCTGCGACCAGGACTACATCTCCGGCGCATACCTCCTAACAAGAACCGGTACAGAATTCACAAAACAGGAAACAGCACAAATGATCTCCAACTCAGACATAACCGCAGACCTCAAAAAAGACACATACACAGGCAAAGAGCTATTCAGCTTCGCCATACCCAAAGGCATAAATCTGGAATACAAAGCCAACACATGCCGCAACTGTGAAATATGCAAAAAAGCACAATGTGAAAACGACGCATACGTAATCATAGAAAACGGCGAACTCAAAAAAGGCGTCATCGACAGCAACGGCATCGCAGCCTTCAAAGGAAAATTAATCGACATCATCGACATGGAAAAAGGACACACAGAAGCAAGAATATTCATAGACCATATAACAAAAATCATAACCCACACAATGATGAAATTTGGGTTCAGCATATCCCTCGACAATCTCGACACAGACAAAAAAACCCAAGACAACATACACAAGGGAATCGACGAACAACTAGTAGAAATTGACAAACTAATAGAAACATACAAAAAAAGAAAAATAGAAGTATCCCCTGGAAGAAGCCAGGAAGAAACCCTCGAAGACCTAATCATGATTGAACTTTGGAAAATCACAAACAATACGCAGCAAATAATCGACAAAAACGTAGATGAAACAAACACAGCAATCATCATGGCACGAACAGGCGCCCGCGGCAGCATCCAGAACCTCGCATACATGTCAGGACTGGTAGGCCAGGAAACAATCCGCGGCAGAAGAATCTTCCGCGGCTACACAGGAAGAACACTCTCACACTTCAAAAAAGGCGACCTCAGCCCGGCATCACACGGCTTCGTAAGATCCTCCTTCCAAAAAGGAATAGACCCGATAGAATTCTTCTTTGAAGTCATGAAAGGCCGTGAAGGCATAATGGACTCTTCACTAAAAACACGCGTCAGCGGCTACATGCAGCGCCGCCTCGTAAGCGCCCTTCAGGACATAAAAATAGGCAAAGATTACCGCGTCCGTGACAGTTCAGGCACAATAATTCAACTCATCCCCGGCGAAGACGGCATAGACCCTGCAAAAAGCGACGGCGGCTACATCAACAAAGAAATAGCAACAAAAAACAGGCTTAACAAAAAACAGGCAGGCAGCCAAACAACCAAAGAACTACCAGGCATATACGAAAACATGGACCTGACAAAAAAAGAAAAAGACCTGCTCAAAAAAAGATACCTCAATCTCAAATACGAAGTAGGCGAAGCAATAGGCGTAATAGCAGCCCAGTCAATCTCAGAGCCGGCAACACAGACCACCTTAAGAGCATACCACTCCGAAGGCCGTACACAGCTCGTCACAACAAAAGGTCTGCCAAGACTCATTGAACTATTCGACGCAAGAAAAATACCAAAAACACCCACAATGGAAATCTACCTCGACAAAGAACACAACAACAAAGAAGACGCAAGAAAAATAGCTGCGAAAATAAAAGAAACCAAGCTAAAACACATACTAAAAGAAGACTCAATAGACCTGATAAACTTAAGAGTCGAACTCCTGCCCGACAAAACTATCCTCCACAACCTAGACATCACAACAGAAAACATCATCTCAGTAATCAAAAAAGGCATAAAGTATATAAACATCTCATCCGAAAAGGACATAATAATAATTGAAATTGCAGAAAACAAAAAACAAGACTACACAATAAGTGACCTTCAATCCATAAGAGTCCGCGTAAGAAGCCTCTTCATAAAAGGCATCAAAGGCATAGAACAGGCAATAGTTGAATACGAAAACGAAGAATGGACAATAAAAACCCTCGGATCAAACCTCAAAAAAGTCCTGAAAATGCCTGGAATAAACATGACAAAAACCACATCAAACAACATATTCGAAGTCTCAAAAACCATTGGCATAGAAGCCGCAAGAAACGCAATCATTAAAGAAGCACTAAGCACAATGCGCGAACAGGGCGTTGACACAGACATACGCCACCTCCTGGTCGTTGCAGACGCAATGACAAACGACGGCACAATCAAGGCCATCGGCAGATACGGGCTCGCAGGCCAGAAATCATCAGTACTCTCAAGAGCAAACTTCGAAGAGACAGTAAAACACCTCACCATCGCTGCCTCCGCGGGAGAAATCGACCCGCTCGAAAGCGTAATAGAAAACATAATAATAGGAAACATCGCACCCATCGGCACAGGAATGATAAAACTAAAAGTAAAAGACTAAAAAAACATAAATGGTGCTAACAATGGACATAACAAAAACAATCAAAAACGCAATAGACTCAGGCAAAATAACAATCGGCACAGACACAACCCTAAAATACCTGAATCAGAACAAACTGGACTCCGCCATAATCGCCACAAACTGCCCAAAAAACATCCGGCGCGACATAGAAAACGCAGCAAAACTCTCAAAATCAAAAATACACTTATTCAACGGCACAAGCATCGAATTAGGCGCATGCGCAAGAAAGCCATTTTCAATTGTAGTACTAGGCCTCAAAAAATAAAACAGCTACCATCATGCGTGAATCTAATGCCAATAAAATACACAAACGATGACATAATAAACATCACAATATTCGAAAAAATCACAAGAACACACGTTGTTGACTACGCAAACGAAAATAACACACTATATTTCGTAGTAAAAACAAACAACTTCAAAAACCTGATCGGCAAAAACGGCATAGAAATAAAAAAACTCCAAAAAAAAATGAACCAGAACATAATAATATACAAGCACACAGAGAACGCAGAAGAATTCACAAAAAACATGCTGCCTATCCCGGCAAAAAAAATAACCCTAATCGAAAACAACCAACAAAAGACAATAACCATCGAAACAGAAAAAAGAAACAAAGGTCTGCTAATAGGCAGAGGCGGCAAAAACATAAACATAATCAAAATCTTTTTAAAAAGACAATTCAATATTGATAACATAAAAATAGAATAACGGTGAAACAAAAATGTCAGGTGGACTATACGCAGGAAGAAACCTCAAAAAAAACAGGCTCAAGAAAAGATGGAAATCTATAGACTTCGCAAGAAAGACCCTGCGCCTCAAAGAAAAAACAGATCCTCTGGAAGGCTCAGCACAGGCAAAAGGCATAGTTCTTGAAAAAAGGCAGCTTGAAGCAAAACAGCCCCACTCAGGCATGCTAAAATGCGTAAGAGTACAGCTAATCAAAAACAGTAAACAAATCACCGCATTCTGCCCTCTGACAGGTGCCATCAACCACGTTCAGGAACACGACGAAGTCCTACTTGAAGGAATCGGCGGCTCAGAATCCGGTCCAAAAGGATCGCTTCCATCAGTAAAATGGAAAGTTACACAGGTAAACGGTATATCACTGAACGAACTCATAAAAGGCACAAAAAAAAGACCAAGCAAATAAGATGATAACATGACAGAAACAAAACAAAAACCCTCTGAAATAAAGCACATAGCAGAAACAAAACAAAAATCCTCTAAAATAAAACTATTCAACACATGGAGCACAGAAAACATAAAAGTCTCAGACCCCGGACTCGTAAACTACATAAACCTAAGCCCAGTAATAGTCCCAAAAAGCGGCGGAAGACACGCAAAAAATCAGTTCCACAAATCAAAACTAAACATCACAGAACGCCTCATAAACAAGATGTTCGTCGCAGGTCACCGCGGCAAAAAACACAAATTCTCAAGCGGCCACAACGTCGGCACCACAACAAAAACAACAAAAATACTAATAGAGGCATTCAACATAATCGAAGAAAAAACCGAAAAAAACCCAGTTGAAGTTCTCATAAGAGCTATAGAAAACTCCGCCCCGCTAGAAGAAGTCCTGACATACCAGAGAGGCGGCATATTCGCAAGAGAATCCGTAGTAACAGCTCCCCAAAGAAGAGTAGACCTTGCACTGAAACACATCGCGCAAGGCTCATACCAAAGAACCGTAAAAAAGAAAAAAAGCGCCGCACAAGGACTCTCAAACGAAATACTCTCAGCCTACAAAAGCGATCCTGCAAGCTTCGCAATACAGGAAAAGACAAGAAGAGACAAAGAAGCCACAGGCGCAAGATAAATGCCCCAATCTTTATTCTTTTTTACTCTTTCTCATTTTTTACTTTTTACATCAACACTATAGCCAAAGCCATAAAAACCCTTTTTTATAGGTTACACACCAAAAAAACAGATGAAAAGATTTTCTAAAGAAAACATAGACATAACAAACGGCAACATAAAAAGCACACTGATAGCCCTCTCAACACCGGTAATAATCTCAATGGCACTACAGACAGCCTTCAACATAATAGACGCCATCTTTCTCGGCAGGCTCAGCGCAGACGCCCTCGCCGCCATAAGCATCACATTCCCCGTAATCTTCTTCATAATCGCAATAGGCGCAGGAATAGGCATAGGAGTGACATCCCTCATAGCACGATACATCGGCAAAAACCAGATCATGGACGCAAGACAATCAGCAACCCACGGACTAATCCTCTCAGCAATAATAAGCATAGTCACAACAGCGCTGGGTCTATATTACATAGAACAAATCTTCACATTCATGGGCGCAGAAACAGCCGTAATATCACTAGCAAAAAGCTACATGACAATAATAATCTACAACTTCATCATAATACTCACAGTATTCATCCTAAACTCAATATTACACGGCGAAGGAGACACACTAACACCCATGAAAGCACTAGTGATATCCGTATCACTAAACATAATACTCGACCCCATACTGATATTCGGATACTGGATAATACCCCCATTAGGCATAGAAGGCGCTGCAATAGCAACAGTAATCTCCAGATTATTCGGCCTGCTCCTCATATTACACCACTTCATCAAAAAAAGAGCAAAAGTCACACCCATCATCAGAGGATTCAACTACCTGCCCAAAATAATCAAAAACATACTAAAAGTAGGCATCCCTTCATCACTATCACAAATCAGCATGTCCATTGCATTCTTCATCCTCACATCCTTCGTAGCAAAATTCGGAACCCCTGCAATAGCTGCCTTCGGCGCAGCAAACAAGCTCCAGACAATAGGAATACTACCCTCTATCGCCATCGCCACAGCCGTAATCACCATAGTCGGCCAAAACGCAGGACTAAAAAAATACGACCGCATAGAAACCACAGTAAAAACAGCAATCAAACTCCTCACCACCTTCATGATACCAACCGCAATAATACTGATCACCTTCAGAAACCAATTCATGACACTCTTCACAGACGACAAGACAGTCATATCTCTGGGATCAGAATTCCTCAAAATAGTACCCATAGAACTAATATTCATCCCCACAGGCATGATAATAGCATCAGCATTCCAGGGCACAGGAAAAGGCACCCCTCAACTAGTATTGACAATGATACGCTTATTCATATTTTGCATACCCATCGCATATTACCTTGCATTCACAAAAGCCATGGGCCTGACCGGCATCTGGTGGTCCTTCGTAATCGCAGCCGCCATGACATCAATCATATCCCTTGCATGGTTCAAAACAGGCTCATGGAAAAAAGAAACCAAAATCTGACCCATAACATAAAATCTAAAACCAGATTCCACTCAAGTATAACCAAACCATCCACATCTACAAACACAGACCAAAAACCCCAATCACAAGATATATAAACCTTAGCCCACATAAATTAACTACATAACGGTGAGTCTAATGACTGGTGAACGTGTTTGCATCAACAAATGAAAAAGAACCATTACTTCTCTATAATCCCAATAACCCACTAAGCACAACCAAAAAAACAAAACTTAGTTCCAACAGGACAAACTCACAAGAGCTACAACTCAGAAGCATAGAAAAAAACACTCAAATGGAGGCAATAAAATGAACGAAACAAAAACAAACATGGGTGGCTACCGGTGCAGCCTATAGGAAAGCAAAAGGAACCACGAATCTGGTGATTTTAGACTCGAAAAAGGACAAAATAGAAAATTACCTTCGTGCGCTTGAGCGGAAGCGAAACGCACCTAATGATCAACCTTTTACAAGGTTGCCATACATCATAAAACTAACCAACACAAACAACCTAAAACCCCACGAGCACACAGACCCGAAAAAAATACACGAAGTAAAAAAAAGCATAATTGAACAAGGCATAAAATACCCAATAGTAGCAGACAAAAAAACAAACATAATCCTTGACGGCCACCACAGGCACAACGTCTTCAAAAACCTGAAAATCCAGAACATCCCCGTATTCTACGTAAACTACATGGACAGCGAAATCATCCTCGACTCATGGAACAGCCGCAAACTGACAAAACAGGACGTCATAAACAAAGCAACCTCAGGCAAACTATACCCCATCAAAACAACAAAACACATGCTAAAAACACCCAACGGACAAACACATATATCATCAACACTCCCAAGAATCGACATTGCCATAACCCAGCTAAAAAAGATATGGACAACACACCAACATAAAAAGATAACAATCCCATAAAATCCAGAAAACGAATGGTGCACCAAAAATGAAAGGAAAAATACACTCAATCAACACAAGCACAAGCAAGCACATAACAAAAGCCCCTGTAAAGCAGGCAAAGGCAATAGAGAACTTCGGCCTTGAATCAGACGCCCACGCCGGCGCAGAAATAAGACAAATCAGCCTCCTTGCACAGGAAAGCATAGACCGCATGAAAGAAAGCGCAAAAATCAAACAAAAACAAATCACCCTAAACCCCGGCGACTTCGCAGAAAACATAACAACCAAAGATATAGACCTGAAACAACTAAAAATCGGCGACAAACTAAAAGCAGGAACCGAAGTAATCCTCGAAGTCTCAAAGATCGGAAAAACATGCCATGCCAGCTGCAAGATCTTCCAGGAACTTGGCGAATGCGTCATGCCAAAAGAAGGCATATTTGTAAAAGTCATAAAAGGCGGCACAATAAAACAAGGCGACACACTGGAAACACTCTAACCAACACAGACAAAATACATGTCCACATAACTGGACACCTGTCCAAAAACATGGACACTAAAAAGACACACATCAAATTATGCACAGAAAAACCTTACTACAGCTCACCCAAAAAACACTCATACAACTCCTCGTCAAAACCAACTAAAACCACCCGGAAGCCCTCATTCTTCGAAACAAAATCAAGAATCTCACAAACCATCACATGCGCAGCCTCCCCCTTATCCACCCCGCCGACACCCGTACCCATTCCCGGAAACGCAACCTCAAAAATCCCCTTCTCGCGAGCCAACTCAAGCGCCGCCAAAACAGCCCGACGCACATTCCCAACACCAACCCTCTCAGCAGGACCAACCATAGTAGGCGCATGAATCACAAACCGGCAAGGCAACCGACCCGCAGTAGTCAAAACAGCAGACCCGACAGCAACAGGCGCATGCGCCATCGCCTCATCCTCAATAATCTGCCCCCCTTTCCTCCTGATAGTAAGCGCAACCCCGCCGCCCATCGAACCTGAAGAGTTGGCAGGATTAACAATAGCATCAACATTAAGCGCGCAAATATCCCCCGAAACAACAGAAACTCCACCCATAAAAGACCAATATAAACCCAAAAAAATATTAATCTACTACAACCCTCGCAAAAACAAATAAAGATAAACCCCCAAAAGACAACACATGCCAAAAACCTATCAGGAACTCAACGAAAAAATAAAAAAAGGACAAGCAGTCGTAGTCACCGCAGAAGAAATCATCGACATAGTAGAAAAAGAAGGCATAGACGAAGCATACAAAAACATAGACATAGTAACCACAGCAACCTTCGGCACAATGTGCTCATCCGGCTGCTTCCTGAACTTCGGACACTCCAAACCAAAAATAAGAATGACAGAAGCATGGCTAAACGACGTACGCATATACACAGGAATCGCAGCAGTAGACGCATACCTCGGCGCAACAGAACTCCAGCACAACGACCCTGGAAACAGGTACTTTCCAGGCGAATTCAAATACGGCGGCGGCCACGTAATAGAAGACCTGGTAAGCGGAAAAGATGTACAACTCTTCGCTTTATCCTACGCAACAGACGAATACCCCAGACGGGAACTAAGGACAATGATAAACATAAACACCCTCAACCAGGCAACCATGGTAAACCCAAGAAACTGCTACCAAAACTACAATGTAGCAGTAAACGCCCACAAAGAACACACCATCTACACATACATGGGCGCCCTCAAACCCAACATGCAAAACGCAACATACTCATCAGCAGGCCAGCTAAGCCCCCTCCTAAACGACCCCCTATGCAAAACAATCGGCATCGGCACAAAAGTTTGGCTCGCAGGCGCACCAGGCCACATCTACTCCCAAGGCACACAGCACACAACCGACTGCAAAAGAACAAAAAACAACGTACCCGAAGAAGGCGCAGCCACACTGGCACTAACAGCAGACATGAAACAGATGGACAGCGAATTCGTACGCGGCGCAAGCATAAAAGGCTACGGCGCAAGCCTCGCACTCGGAATAGGCATCCCAATCCCAATACTGAACAAAGAAATCCTAAAAAGCACCTGCGTAAAAGACGAAGATATATACGCACCCATAATAGACTACAGCAGCGACTACCCAAAAAGACTATCAAACACAATAGCAAAAGTCAACTACAAACAACTGAAATCAGGACAAATCAGGATAAACAACAAAAAAGTAAAAACAAGCTCAATGTCAAGCTACCCGAAAGCCAAAAAAATCGCATCCATCCTAAAAAAAGAAATACAAACAGGTAAATTCACACTCAACGAACCCTACGAGAAACTCCCACAAAACCAGCCATTCAAACAACTGGAAATAAGAGACAACAAAAAACAGTAAACAGATGACAAAAAATGACAGCCAAAAAAGAACAAGACAAAGAAACAAAACATCCTAATAACTCTAAAGATGGGAGGGTGGGGGCTCGAGGATGGACACCACCAAACACCAAGGGGGATATGAATAATAATAATAATGATAATAATAACACAGATACACAAGACAAGATACAATATAACACCAACACCCCCAATAACTTAAAAACAAAAAAATTCCAGCTTCGCTACCCGAAAAAAAGAATAAAAGACCCCAGCATATACTACATCATAAAACACTACAACGTAATCCCAAACATCCTCCGCGCAAACATCACAGAAAAGCAAATCGGATTCATGATAATAGAACTTGAAGGAAAAGAAAAAAACATAGAAGACTCAATCACCTACCTGAAATCCCGGGGAATAAAAGTAAACACATTCAAAACAGGCACACAGCTAAACAAAAACAAATGCACACAATGCAGCCTCTGCATCGCCCACTGTCCCACAGGCGCCCTCCACATACCAGATAAAAAAACAATGGAAATAGAATTCGACAGAGAGAAATGCATAGAATGCAGAGCATGTATCCTCGTATGCCCCTTCGGCGCAATTAATGATGATCTAAATGGAAACCCAGACACTGACATATAAGACAAGCAAACTCAAAGTCATAACCGACAAAAAAGAAGCAATCAGCACAATAAAAAAAGAACTCATAACCCAAAGAACACTGATAGAAAACTACGCCGACAAAGAATTTCTAAACTCACTGGTTCCCGTAAAAACAAAAAAAGACGCCCCTAAAATAATAAAAGAAATGGTCATGGCAGCAAAAATTGCCAAAGTCGGTCCCATGGCAGCAGTTGCAGGCACACTGGCAGAATTCAGCGCAAAAAAAGCAATAGCTCTCCACAACCCAGAAACACTCATCGTAGAAAACGGCGGCGACATCTACGCATACACAAAAAGCAAAATAAACATCGGCTTATTCTCCGGGCAAAACAAACTAAAAGACAAACTATGCTTCCACCTGACAGACGAAAACACCCCAATATCAATCTGCTCATCATCATCTAACATGGGACACTCCCTAAGCTTCGGAAAATGCGACCTTGCAGTAATCTTCTCAAAAAAAGCAAACATTGCAGACGCCCTCGCAACAGCAGCAGCAAATCAGGTAAAAACCGAAAAAGACATAAAAAAAACACTTGACTGGCTCAAAAAAAAGAAATACTTTGAAGGCGCAATAATCATAAAAGACAAAAAAATCGGTCTAATCGGCAGCATCCCAAAATTAACAAAAAATATTGACAATCATCTCGAAGAAAAAATCACACGATTATAAACTCAAAAATCATACCTCTATCTATTGAATTCCAACAAACTTACCAGAAACTTCCGAATCCGCATCTGACGCAAGATATGACTGAATAGCTTCTTTCGTTCTTCTCAAAAGCACATCCATACTTTTAGCCTGAGTATGACAACCGGGCAACCCAACAACATCAGAAACCAACCAACCCTCAGTATCCTGCTCTATAATAAGAGTAAATTTATTTGCCATATCAATAACTACCCCCCTTCCAGACCCACACAACCGCAAGCATAGGCATCAAAAAATCCGTCAAAAACATAACCGGCTGAATCCCGAACCTGTAAAAAAGATAAGAAACACTATAAGACTCAAAAAACCCAAGCCCATGAAGCGAAATGCCAAGCGCAACCAGAACAAGCCCAACCACCGCAATATGCGACCGGGAAAGAACCATAAGCACCCCTATAGCAAAAAAAATCAGCGCATTCACAATAAGAAGCGGAAAACTCATAACAAAATCAAGCCCAATCTCAGTAAACTTAAGATAACCAACATAGACGAACACAGCGCCAAACAAAAGCTCAAGCGCACGCCAATTCACAATCGACCCCAGACTGAAATACATAACAAAATATAAGATAAGCGCAAATATAAATGCCTTCGTAAAACAAAACCAGAACAGCAAAAATCACCAAAAACAAGCACATACAGAAAGATATATAATATTTACAACATATACCCCATCCTAGTGGTCAAAATAGATCTAACAGACCAAGATTTAGCGCTAGTATCCAAAATAGAAAACCAAATAGGCAACGTGTACTGGTCAATATCTTACTTAAGAGGCTATGTAAGTCCTGACAAAGCGGATTTTGAATACGCAGTAAAAGACATACAAAAATTAGGCGAAACAATCGACAATCAGAACGTAACAAAAATAGAACAATCACTCATTGAGACATACTATAACAACGGACATATTTATTATGGCGAAATAGACCACACATTTAACTCAATAAAGGAATTTCTCGAAATATCAATGGAAGAACTAACGACATGGACCGAAGAAGATGCATCCCAACAAATAGACAAAGTAAAAACAAGAATGGACTATGCACAAAAAGGAGAGAATCCATACTCTTATGCTAGGCCTAACGAAAGAGATAGTCTCCTTGAAACTGATATTAATAGATTAAATCCAGATAAATTCATATTCAGTCGAGGCAGTATGGAACTTGGAACCTTACAAGATTTAGAAACAGCCCTTCCGGATTCAAGAAAAACAGTAGGAGAATTACAAAAAATATTATATGAGGCACATCATAAATTAGACCAGATATACAACAAAATAATTTCATCCCAAGATTAAAACCACTTCTAACTTTGAATATGACATAAGATAATACTCAAAAATCCTAACAACCAAAAACAAAAACGTTTATAAAACTTCGCACAGAAAGACTATGTTCTTAAGAAGCACCACAAGCAAATCACAACAACAAAAATACAAAACACACAATCCAAAACAAAGAATACAAAACAGGGCGCACAAAAAAACATATAAACTCCCGCAAACAATCAATCATCCACTAAAAATATACTCAAAAGGCGATGAAATGGCAAAAGGAACAAGAACAGAAAGAATTAAAGAAGCAGTAAAAAACCTGAAAAGAATCAGAAACATAGGCATAGCAGCCCACATCGACCACGGGAAAACCACCCTCACAGACAACCTACTGGCAGGCGCAGGCATGCTCTCAGAAGAACTGGCAGGCACAGCCGTAAGAATGGACGCCGACAAGCAGGAACAGGAACGCGGCATAACAATATACTCAGGCAACGTCTCAATGGTATATGATCATCACGGAGACGACTACTTAATCAACCTAATAGACACCCCCGGCCACGTAGACTTCGGTGGCGACGTCACCCGCGCAATGAGAGCCGTAGACGGCGTAGTCGTAGTCGTATGCGCAGTAGAAGGCGCAATGCCCCAGACCGAAACAGTCCTGAGACAGGCCTTAAAAGAGCGCGTAAAACCCGTACTCTTCATAAACAAAGTCGACCGCCTCATAAAAGAGCTCCAGCTAACCCCTGAACAGATGCTTGAACGCTTCACAAAACACATCACATCAATAAACAATCTCATAAGAAAATTCGCACCCCCTGAACTCAAAGAAGAATGGCTTGTAGACGTCCAGTCAGGCAAAGTCGCATTCGGCTCAGCCTACAAAAACTGGGCAACATCCATCCCCTACATGAAAAAGACAGGCACATCATTCAAAGACATAATTGACCTCACAAACAAAGGCGACGAAAAAGAACTCGCAAAAAAAGCAAAAATTCACGAAGTAATACTCGACATGGTAATAAACCACCTGCCAGACCCAGAGACAGCACAGAAATACAGGATCCCGAAAATCTGGACCGGCGACATAGAATCAAAAGAAGGAAAAGCAATGATGAACTCAGACAAAACCGGCGAACCTATCGGCGTAGTCACAAACGTACTCAGCGACCCAAACGCAGGCATCGTCTCAACAGTGCGCCTATTCGGCGGCACACTAAAAGACGGACAAACAGTCTACCTCTCAAACGTACAGGCAGACACCCGCGTCCAGCAAGTATCAGTATACGACGGCCCGAAAAGAATCCCGGTACACGAGATGTGTGTCGGCAACATCATCGCAGTAACAGGCCTCGACCAGGCATCATCGGGCGAAACACTCAGCGGCGCATCCCACGAGATACCTCCATTCGAAGACATAAAACACATATTTGAACCGGTAGTAACAAAATCAATCGAAATAAAGAACATCAAAGACCTCTCAAAGCTCATCGACATCCTGAGAATGCGCTCAAAAGAAGACCCGACAATAAGAGTAAAAATCTCCGAAGACACAGGCGAAACCCTCATATCCGGTCTCGGCGAACTCCACATCGAAGCAAAAATCGAGCGCTACATAAAAGAAAAAGGCATCCCGATCACAGTCTCAAAACCCATAGTAATCTACAAAGAAGGCCTCCTAAAAGAATCACAGCAATTCGAAGGAAAAACACCAAACAAACACAACAAATTCTACCTGAAAGTCGCACCAGTATCCGACGAAGTAAGAAAAACACTCATATCCGGCAACATGAGAGAAGGAAAAATCAGGAAACAAGACCAGCTTGAAGTAACAAACGCACTCGCAGACGCAGGCTACAACCGCGACGAGGCAAAAAAAGTAGTCGCAATTCAGAACGGCAACATACTCGTAAACCTAACAAGAGGTATAGTCCAGCTAAACGAAGTAATTGAACTCATAATCCAGTCATTCAAAGAAGTATGCAACGAAGGACCCCTTGCAGCAGAACCAACATTCGGCCTGCAAGTAATGCTCATGGACGCAAAACTCCACGAAGACGCAATACATAGGGGACCGGCGCAGGTACTCCCGGCAGTCAAAAGCGCCCTCAAAAACTGCATGCTCGACGGCAAAGCATCCCTCTTCGAGCCAAAACAGATACTAAGAATAGATAGCCCCCAAGAACACATGGGCAACGTCGTAAAAGAAGTCCAGAACCGCCGCGGGCAAATCATGAATATGGAAGAAGAGCAGGGCACGAGCATAATAACAGCCAAACTCCCTGTCGCAGAGATGTTCGGCTTTGAAGGCGCAATAAAATCCGCAACAGGCGGCAGAGGATTCCAGTCACTCATAGACATAGTATACGAAAAACTACCAACAGAACTCCAGAACAAGATAGTCCTTCAGATCAGGAAAAGAAAAGGCATGAAAGAAGAACTCCCGCAAATAAAACTGGAACAATAAAGAAAACATAACCAATACACAACATTTATAAACTTAACCATCAAACCAATAATGTGACAACAGAGAACAAACACACTCGATTCTCTAGCACATTTCACATAAAACTTTAAAAAATTCAGAATCAATAATAAACAATATTAAACCCTATAAACATACAAACCATAAATAAAAACAATCATTATAAAGAAGAATAAATGATAATTGCGAGGTGTTAAATATGGCAGAAAAACCACACATGAATTTAGTAACAATCGGTCACGTCGACCAGGGAAAATCAACATTAATCGGAAGAATGTTATGGGACACAGGAAACGTCCCGGAACAGCAGATGAAAAAGATAGACGAAAAAGCAAAAGAGCTTAAAAAAGAATCATTCAAATTCGCGTTCCTCATGGACACAGTAAAAGAAGAAAGAGAACGCGGTGTGACAATTGACGTCATGCACCAGAGATTCGACACAGCAAAATACTACTTCACAATCATTGATGCTCCTGGCCACAGGGACTTCGTAAAGAACATGATAACCGGCGCATCACAGGCAGACGCAGCGATCCTCGTACTTGGCGCAAAAGACGGCGTCATGCCGCAGACCAAAGAGCACGTCTTTCTAATAAGAACACTTGGCGTAAAAAGCCTCATCGTCGCAATAAACAAGATGGACGAAGTAAACTTCGACGAATCAGCATACACCAAAGCAAAAGACGACATAATCAAGCTTCTGAAAAGCGTCGGCTTCAAGACAGACGACATACCATACATCCCCGTATCAGCATGGACAGGCGAAAACGTAGCAAAGAAAGCAGAACAGATGACATGGTACAAAGGAAAAACAATGCTTGAAACCCTCGACGACCTACCTATGCCGGAAAAGCCAACAGGAAAACCGCTAAGACTCCCCATACAGGATGTCTACACAATCACCGGCGTAGGAACAGTACCTGTAGGTCGCGTAGAAACCGGCGAAATCAAATCAGGCGACAAACTCGTATTCATGCCATCCGGCAAAACCGGCGAAGTAAAGAAAATCGAAATGCACCACGAAGAGATACCAAAAGGAGAAGCAGGTGACAACATCGGCTTCAACGTAAGAGGTCTCGGAAAAGGCGACATCGCCCGTGGTGAAGTCTGTGGACACACAAGCAACCCGCCAACAGTAGTTGACCAAAGCGGCGAATTCACAGCACAGATAATAGTACTACAACATCCAAGTGTGATAACAAAAGGATACACACCGGTATTCCACATCCACACATCACACGTTGCATGTCAGATAACAGATATCTTAAAAAAAATAGACCCCACTACAGGTGAGACAAAGGAAGAAAACCCTGACTTCATCAAGCCTGGAGATGCAGCAATCATCAAATGCAAACCAACCAAGCCAATGGTAATAGAAAAGCAATCAGACATCCCTCAACTCGCAAAATTCGCAATAAGAGACATGGGACAGACCATTGCAGCTGGTATGTGCATTGACCTTGTTGCAAAGAAATAATCAAAAGATTCTGTAACTTTGACATGCTTTATGAAAGACTAAAGTATGATACCATAGGTGAAATAAATTGCAAACCGCACGCGTAAAAATAACAAGCACAAACTACCAGGAACTTGAAGAACTGGCAAAACAAATAAAGCAGATAGCCCTCAAGTTCGGAGCGAACGTAGCAGGACCAATCCCACTGCCGACAAAAAAGCTAAAGATAACCACAAGAAAAGCTCCATCCGGCGACGGCACAGAAACATACGAAAAGTGGGAGATGCGCATCCACAAGCGCGTAATCGACATCGGCACAAACGAGCGCGCTTTAAGGCAGATTATGCGCATAGAAGTTCCTGACTCAATCAATATTGAAATAGAACTGCGCGAATAAAAGAACAGAAAGACGATTTGTTTCACCATAGACTTCTCTCTTATCTTTTTACTAACTTATAGATACAACAGACATACAGGTTTATTGACTACAAAAAAAAAGCAAACCGCAAGTCATCAACACCAAAAACAGAATCAGATGAATAAATATCTTCTCAAATAGCCATATTACACTATAGAAATGCTTATATACTTTCACTACTAACTAATGACAACAATGACTGCGGTGATGCAAATGTTCAGTAATCTCAAATCAAAAATAAGTAATGCAAAATCAAAAATAAGCGATTCAAAAATTGGTGACATTTACAGAAGTGTCACAGACATACCAAAAACAAGCAAAGACGTTCTCAACGACAGAGGTCAATATATGACCAATATTGAAGAAGAAATAATCTACAAAGCTAAAGACACTGTAAAGAGCGCAGCCCACAAAGCAAAAAACGTTGCCGCACCAGTAGCAGCCACCACGGCCACACTTTACGGGGACGCAATAAACTATTTTGCTACAGTAGATAATGTAACAGGCGCAGGCAACTTCTGGCACACACATCTTGGCGAAGCACTGGACAATATCTCAAACGACACAGGAATACTCGACGAAGCCTCAGCATACGAGGCACCGGTTCTAAGAACGACAGCTGGAGTTCTACTACTTATAAGTATCTACAACATCAAAAAGAACAAAAATAATCTCGACAGTGCACTTGAACTCGGAGACCTCTTAAATAATCCAGACTACAAAACAGAATCTTACGGAGACAAAGTCGTCGAAAAAATCAAAGACGGCAAAATACCAAAAGGTATCCTGAAAGAACTAGTAAATAAACCATATTTATTGTCCGCCTCTGACAATGTGGAATACAAAACAGGATACAGTGAAGAACAAACAAAATCCCAAGAGGAAATAAAAGAAGCAAGCGACAAAATACTAGAAGCAGCCGAAAAATATCTCGACGACAATATCGACCTCATAAATCGCATCACCCCCTGGAACAGAAAAGATAAAAACAAATACAAAGAAGACAACCCCCAAGCAGATGAATTAGAACGCCAACTATACTTCCTCGAAGACTACACAGACAAAATCATAGTAGATGACACAAGCGATGCTATTCTCGACAAGATTTCGAACGGCACATTAACCTACAAACTTCTGAACGAAGTCGAAAAATCAATGAAAAAGAAAAACAGGGATACCCGCCGCATCAACCTACTCCGCATACACCTTACTGAAACAATAACAGATAATGACGAACTGAAACATTACCTAATAACCGACGAGCCATACAAGAAAACAGAGACCAGTGATGAACACACAGGTCAGGACATAACTGACGAACTCGGAGAACTTAAAACCACAACATATACTGAGAAAACCAGAGATTACCCGCCCATCCGTGAAAACCTTATGGACTCAATAAAAGCATATGCCACAAGAACGCCCAAAAAGGTTTCAGCAGGAACACCAGAAGAAGAAATAAGAGATGCAGCAAACGTAGCAAGAAAGCTAACACAACATAGTAGGACTATACTAAAAGAAAAAAGACTACAAGGAACAGATAAAGAACCAGCAAAAGAAGGATTTCCCATAAACCCAAAACACAAGATTGATCCTAAAACAGACATGTCCCAAAATGAGATCAAACAATATGTAGACGACATGATTAAGGAAGGGAAATTTTATTTCTGATATTAAGAACTATAGCCGACCATTATTCTCCCGCTATAGCCCCATATCTTTTTTTCTACAATGCAGAGCCAACCAATATCACATCTATATAACCCCGAAAATAAACATCTCACAAGTAACAATAAAACACCCATACTAAAAAGCGCAGTACAGCATTCAAACATATTACAATATGACGTAGACAAAATAAAAGACATAGAATTAAAAACACATATTGACAGAATACTAAGAGCAATAAACGATATAGAAATGGAAATTATAAACATATCCTTTTACGAAGAACTAAAGAAGAAATTCATCACATGAAGTCCAAACAATTGCCACTGAAAATTATATCCAGACAGAACCTTAACCACCCAAAAAACGAATAAATCCAGGTACCCCACCAAAATAGACGTGATGCTACTTCTAAAAAATGAAATCACCCAATAAACTTTAAATAGTGGTTTAGCACAGAATGTTTTAGGGTGATGAAACATGAATCTATTCAAGGATATATTTGGACCATTGGACAAAAGTGAATGTGTGCACTGTGGTAGTCCTCACATTGTAAAAAATGGAAAACAGAGAAACGGTTCT
>Ga0164318_10000237_pt1 | contig 38235 bp, 26 predicted proteins | sample GuaBasSedimGuay9_FD_113734 | JGI IMG/M metagenome (GOLD analysis project Ga0164318, IMG submission 113734) | Subseafloor sediment microbial communities from Guaymas Basin, Gulf of California, Mexico - Guay9, Core 4571-4, 0-3 cm | ecosystem: Environmental > Aquatic > Marine > Hydrothermal vents... | reverse complement strand
ATCTTTCAAAATTGTTTAAAAAGTAGCTAATGCGAGAGTAGCTCAGTGGTAGAGCTCCACCTTGCCAAGGTGGATGTCGCGGGTTCAAATCCCGTCTCTCGCTTTTTCACGTTCTTCTCAGCATACCCTTGATAATCATGTCGACAGCATCATCCTCGCTTACTCCCCTGGACATCAGAGTATCAAGCTGTTTTGAATCAACCGACCCGATTGCAGCTTCATGGGTTACATGAGCTTTTGGGTTATTTACCTGAACTATCGGTACAGCCCGGGCTACTCCACGATCCTGAATTATCTCTTTACAATCCACATGGCCTTGAGCAAAATCACCGTCTGCAATCAGTTCGCTAAAAACCTCAGCTTTTGCGTCATCCCGAAGAGCGATACTGGAAGCCAGCACTCCCCTGCTGTGTCTGCCGCGCAGCCATCCTGATTCATGTATCTTTATTATATCATCCTTTCTTCCGCTGATTCTGGCGATCATATCAAGAATACTGTTGTCATGGCATTCTGCACGGTAATCGACATCCATAAAACCGACCCTGCCCTTAATAAGTTCAAACTCGGTCTTGAAATGGGCGTGTTCTTCCAAAAGGATCCTGGTTTTGGGAATTACTTTTATTCCTCCGGAATTACTATGGGTATGTTTTTCAAAGTAGGTATAGGATGCATTTCTTCCAACATGAACTTCTGAATTCATTATATGTTCTAATTCAATGGCGTTTGGAAAGGTACAGTGGGTAAGAAAGTTAACTTTTGAATCTTCTTCCAGTACCACGTTAAGGTTGATCTTCTGTACTCCGTTTTCCGGAATCATTCCAAAACATAAATGAACTGGTTTTTCGATGACCGTCCCTGCTTTAAGACGGATTTCTCCTTCTATGCCGTTTTCTGTTTCATCAAGATCCATAATAAGTCCGGGAACTGTAGCACTGGCCAGTATTTTGTTGCCGTCAACTTCCAGATGAGCATCGTCTTGGGAGTAATGGGAATGTGATTTGATGGAAGATAACAGCTCCTCCAGTAACTTTTCTTTACCTTTCAATGCAGCACCTCGAAAAATGGGTTGTTCACATGATCACAGTTGATACAGTTTCCATTAAAATAATCAAGCATTTTTTCTGTATTGCCCTCTCCTATAAGGTTCCCGTTACACAGGATGTAACCGTAATCGGCTCTTTGTAACACCTCAGCACTGTGAGTAATGAGAAGTACGGTTATATTCCTACTTTTAAAGTGTTGTATTACATCGAAAATGTATGAAACAGCCTCAATATCAACCCCAGAGTCAGGTTCATCCATAAGAACAACCTTGGGATTCATTGCAGAGATTGAAGCAAGTTCAATTCTCTTTCGCTCTCCCCCGCTCAAGGTTTTGTCTACATATCGGTTTTTATACTTATCATAAGAAAGTCCCACCAGGGTTAGCGCTTTTTTTACCGTATCACTGCTTCTATCATCAGCTCCCGCGTTAATAAAATCACCTACCGGAATCCCGCTGAACCTTGCCGGTTCCTGCCAGGCCATGGTTATTCCCAGCTTTGCCCTTTCCGGAAGCCTTTTCCCCTTTAATGAAACAGTGTCTAGAAGAATATCTCCTTCAAAGTTTAAATAATCCGGTAGTCCCATTATTGTTTGAGCCAGTGTGGACTTCCCTGCCCCGTTTTGTCCCACCACGGCGTTAATTTTTCCTTTTTTAAACTCTATTGAAAGATTATTAAGTATCCTCTTGTTATCAAGCTTGAGCGTCAGTTCCTTTAATACTACTGATCCCATTATCAGCTCCTTCGATTAACGATGCAGGGAAGATACTATCAATTTTCTTTGTATTATCAAAGTATACAGAAAAAATTTCAGGTAAAAAAGAGGTTAAACTTTCAGGACGGGGCTCATTTCCATATAAATTTTTTAAAAATTCTACGATGCAGTCTGCGGTTTTATCTCTGCAGGCAACAAGATATTTGGCAGTGTGGAGAATATTTTCAGTCGTAGGCATGTATATTCTGGTTATATTCAGGTTTGAGGAATAGGAAGTTTTTAGAAAGCCAATGCATGCAAGAAGAGTTTTTCCGTAAAGCTCCCCTGGATAAAAGGAAGACAGGAGGTTAAATACGGATTCAATGACTGGTCCGGCAGGTTTAACAGCTGCGAAGAATGTCTCCGGATTGCTGTTTCCAAAAAGAATATCTGCAGCTTTTTTGTTATTTGTACCCAGTATCCGGAGGCAGAGTGAAGCGTTTTTATCGGTTATTCTTTTATTGGCAAGAAGCCCTGCGTAGGCAAGCAGAATCTCTGCAGTCTGTGGAGAGTTTTCCTGCAGTAAACTGTCCAGGTTGAACAATCCTCCGGGTACATCCTTCATAATCTGTCTAATGAGGAAGATACTCTTTTCTTACAGGCGAAAAAACTTCAATTATAAGAGAATCTTCGATTACCTGCACACTATGCGGAATATTTGATTCGATGCACCAGCTGTCGCCGGGAACAACATCGAAAGTCTCATCATTAATGGTCAGTCTAATAGCACCTGAAACCAGGTAACCTGTTTGTTCATGAACGTGATGATGCTCCGGAATTACCGTCCCCATATTAAGTTTAAATTCCGAAAGCAGGGTTTTTGTGCCAAAGGCAAGAGTTTTCATTTTGATTCCGGGAAGCATTTCTTTGTAACCGGTTGAAGTTTTTTTATAAAACATCTGATCCTCCTTATCCAATAGTAACGGTATCGCAAAAAAACTGCAACTTTTATATTGATAAAAAGGCTGATTAGTGTTTACTGTATAATTATGAAAGAGGAAAACTTTTTTAAAAATTTTAACATCGATCCACTGGAGTTTGATAGAAGCGGACTGAAATGGAAAGAATTGAAGGATATCTCTCTGGATTACGGCAAAATTAAAGGTACACTGGGAAGAGTCGGGAAAAGTATTGTTGGGAAAACCCTTCAATCGAGACATGTGCATTCCATAAATTACAGAATCAAGAAAGATGAACATTTAATAGAAAAGATTATCAGGAAAAAGATAAAATCCAGAGATAGAATAATCAACAGGGATAACTACCGCTCTGAAATTACAGATCTCATTGGGATACGGGCGCTTCATCTGTTCAAAGAGGACTGGATTCAGATTCACCGGTTTATTAAAGATAACTGGGATTTTATTGAAGAACCAACAGCGTACATCAGGAACGGTGATTCCCAGAGAATTATTGACTACTACGGAGAAAATCAGTGCAGAATTCTGGAACACCCTTATGGATACAGGTCTGTACATTATACAATTAATACTGAGTATCGGGGAAAAAAATATCCTGTTGAAATTCAGGTTAGAACTATCTTTGAAGAAGCATGGGGTGAAATTGATCATGTTATACGGTATCCCTATTATACCGATGATGAGATTCTCTTCAGACTGTCATCAATTCTAAACAGAATATCGGGAAGTGCAGATGAGCTAGGAACCTATCTGCGTTACCTCAAGTCACAGATTGAGAGAAAAGATGAACTCTATTTGAAAGAGATAACAGAAAAAAACAGCATTATTCAAAATCTTAAAGAACAGATAAATGCTCTCTCCATAGAGAAAGAGGATAAATCACGGATCAACAAAACCCTGAATCAGCTGGAGACAGATAGAGATTTCGCAGTTAAAACAGGCTCCGGTGAGGAGTTCCCGTGGATGGAATCCTTTATGAACACGCCTCTTTTCAGAAATATATCATCCCGGATAGAGGATATTACAAAATCAAGCGGTTTAGCTGAAATACAGGTTTCCCCTGAGGATATGGAGGCAATGAAAAAGGCACAATCGGAACTGCTTTCGATTATTAATAACCCGGAAGAACTTAAAAAGTTCCTCTCGCAGAGTAATGTTACTGAGCTTTTAGAAGATCTTAATAATAATCAGTGATTATGCCTGCACCAAGGAGCTCATCTTCTTGGTAGAAAGCGGCTATCTGCCCCGGTGTTATGGCCCTTCTGTAGTTTTCAAAGGATACTTTATACGTACCATCGGGAAGTGCACTGGATATCACGGCAGGAGATCCGCTGTCTCTGTACCGTATCTTGCACAGTACCTTCAAAGGCAGTTCAGGTTTTTCAAAAGGGAACCAGTTCGTCTGACTGACGGTCATCCCTTTATTCTTTAGATCAACGTCGAATCCAAGTACAATGGTATTTTGATCAGGATTTATCTCAATAACATAGTAAGGTTCGGTACTTGAACTTATACCGAGTCCCCTTCTCTGTCCAATGGTGTAATGTTCAATTCCCCTGTGCTTTCCCAGAACACGGCCGTCTCTTGTGATAAAAGAACCCACTTCGGTTCCTGAGGTTATGAACTGCCGGTAATCTCCGGTACAAAGATCCTGACTCTCCCGCTTCATGGCGGTAAACAGTCCGATTTCTTCGGCTATCTCTTTCACCTCTTTCTTCTCCATTCCTCCAAGGGGGAACATGAGTCTCTTCAGCTGTTTCTGTCTAAGCATGGAAAGGAAATATACCTGATCCTTCTCTTTGGATACACCCTGTTTTAAACTGTATCTACCGGTATTTTTATTATGGGAAAGTATCGCGTAGTGACCGGTTGCAAAATAATCAAAAGAAATTCCCGATTCGAGTGCTTTGTCAAGAAATGCACCGAATTTTACAAATCTGTTACAGAAAACACAAGGATTAGGAGTTTTTCCTGAAACATATTCTGTTTTTATATATGAGATAACGTGATTTCTGTACTCCTGTTCGAGATCAACCCGGAAAAAAGGTATCCTTAAAAACTCTGCTACCCTTGCAGCATCGTGAGATGCTTCAGGATGTCCGAGGATATCCATCCATATTCCTGTAACTTCAAAACCCTTCTCTTTTAGTAGATAGGCGGTTACGGAGGAGTCTACTCCTCCGCTGATTCCAACTGCAATTTTAGCTCCCATGGATGACAGTATAAACCTGAGTTAAATAATTATCTATACTTCCGGGATTGAAATTTGAATAATTACGGTTTTCCGTATTATTCTTGATAGATTTGTTGTTTTATAGCAAAATATGTTTGCAAAAATTAAAGAATAGGATATAATCCACCATGGAGAGTAACAATGAAACAAAAAGCCTTCAGAAATGATTCATATACAAAAGTTACCGGCAGAGCCAAGTATGCAGATGATATAAACTTTCCCGGTCAGTTTTTTTGTGTTCCTGTTTATTCCGGTTATACACATGCAAAAATTGTTAATATTATGACTGCAGAAGCTGAAAAACAGCCGGGAGTTGTAAGGGTAGTAACGTGGAAAGATGTTCCCGGAACGGTTGCGTACGGACAGATTTTCAAGGATTACTACATCCTTGCCAAGGATAAAATCAGGTTTGAAGGTGATGTTGCTGCTCTTGTTGTTGCAGAAAGCAGGGAACAGGCTTTAAAGGCTGTTCCGTTTATAAAGGTTACTGCGGACGAAATTCCTCCTGTAGTCAATCCGGAAGAAGCTGTCAAAGACGGTTCTCCCCTCGTTCACGAGGGATATAAAAATAATATTATATGTCACCATAAGGTTAGAAGCGGTGATATCGAGAAAGGTCTTAAAGAATCGGATTTTGTCATTGATATGGAATTTGAAACTCCTTTTGTGGAACATGCATATCTTGAACCGGAAGGGGCCGTTTGTGTTCCAAAGGGAGACGGAATAATAGAGGTGTATGGTAGTATTCAGCATCCATTCAGCACCCGCAGATTTGTAGCAGCCCATCTGGGGATACCCGAAGCCAAAGTGGAAGTGTTTTCCCATCCTACCGGAGGAAGTTTCGGCGGAAAGGATGATACTGCTTCGATGATAGCTGCACGGGCTGCTCTTGCGGCTGTCCTGACTAACAGGCCGGTAAAAATGATCTATACCAGAGAGTGGTCAATGATGGAGAGCTACAAGAGGCCGGCTTATAAAATATGGTATACCTACGGATTTATGAACGACGGAAGAATCAATGCGGTCAGATGCCGGATATTGGCTGATTCCGGGGCGTATACTTCCACCACTCCCTGGTCCACATGGAGATCTACCGCACAGAGCTGCGGACCATACGTTGTTCCGAATGTTAGAACCGATGTGTACGGAGTTACTACCAACAACGTTCCGGCGGGAGCTTTTAGGGGATTCGGTTCACCCCAGGTAAACTTTTCGGTTGAACAAGTCATGGATAGTGCTGCAGAAAAACTGGGTATGGATCCGGTTGAGATACGGAAAAGGAATGCAGTGGTTAACGGATCAACAACCATCACCGGACAAGTCCTGGATACCCATGAGGTAAGTACCCATGAAGTACTTGATGCAGTTGTCAGGGAAACAGATTTTCTTAATAAATTGAAACGGTCAAGCAGAGGTCATTCAGATGGTGAAACGCTATACGGCATAGGGATGGCTTTATCATACCGCGGATCAAGTATCGGGGCAGAAGGAAAAGATTTTGCTTCATGTACCATTAATTGCCAGTTTGACGGTTCAATTATTCTGGAAACGGGTATAAATGAAAATGGACAGGGCGCAGAGAGTGCCCTGCGTTTAATACTTGCTGATCTGCTCGGTGTAAAGCTCGAAAGAATTCTTTACAAAGCACCTTCCACTTCCCATATACCTGACAGCGGAACGACTGTAGCATCCCGGGGAACCCTTCTTGGGGGAGGTGCCATTGCAGATGGTGTTACAAAGCTAAAAGAGATCATGTCTGAAAACATAGCGGACAAGCTGAACTGCCTCCCGAGGGAAGTTGTCTTTAGAGAAGATTATCTCTGGGGCAGGAACGGGAAAAAGGTTACCTGGGAAGAAGCAGTTAGTTTCATGTATTCAAAGAGGGTCTATCCCTTCGCATTCGGTTATTTCCAGGCACCCTCGGTTACCTGGGATGAAGAGAACGGACAGGGGGATGCCTATTTTACCTATGTATACAGCTGCCAGGCGGCTGAGGTAGAGGTTAATAAAAAGACAGGGAAAATTAAAGTATTAAGCGTAACAGCAGCTCACGATATAGGTAAAGCGGTAAACCCCGCCATGCTTGAGGGACAGATTTTCGGGGGTATAGTACAGGGAATGGGGATGGCTGTTACTGAGGACTTCAAGATTGAGAATGGACACGTTCTTTCCCTTAATTACAACACATACAAAATCCCGAAAGCAGGTGATACTCCGGAGTTAAAAGCTATTATCATTGAAAATTCTGACCCTAACTCCCCTACCGGTGCAAAGGGAATTGGGGAACCTGCTCTTGAGATTACCGCACCTGCGATTGCAAATGCCCTTTATAATGCAACCGGGTACAGGTGCACTACTCTCCCTTTAAAACTGCCGGAGGATTATCTTGCGTCTCTAAAATAAAAGAAGACCTTTATCCCTTTTCAATTTCTTCAAGCCAGAGAGAAACTGAAGCATCGCTGGGCATTCGCCAATCTGCTCTCGGTGAGAGGGCTATGGTTCCCACCTTGGGACCATCGGGTATTGCAGAGCGTTTAAACTGTTGTGAAAAGAACCTCCGGTAGAACACTTTCAGCCATTTTATGAGAGTATCTCTATCGTATTGTGCTTTAAAAGCTGTTTCGGCAAGGTACAGTACCTTTTGAGGATCAAAGGCAAACCTGACAACATTATACAAAAAAAAGTCATGCAGTTCATACGGTCCTACTTTATCTTCCGTTTTTTGTAGAATTTCCCCCTCTTCACCGGGAGGAAGAAGCTCTGGAGAGATAGGTGTGGCTATGATATCCTCAAGAATCTCTGAAACCTCCCGGGAAGCTCTCTCTTCCTTGTAGTACCTGATTAGATAGGAAACAAGGGTCTTGGGAACTCCGCTGTTGACTGCATACATGGACATATGGTCGCCGTTGTAGGTACACCAACCCAGTGCAAGTTCGGAGAGATCACCGGTGCCGATAACCAGGGCACCCAGAAGGTTAGCCTTGTCCATAAGAATCTGGGTACGTTCCCGGGCCTGGGCATTCTCATAGGTAATGTCTGCAGTTGTTCCGTCATGCCCTATATCTTCAAGATGACGCCCTGCTGCATCTACAATACTTATTCTTTCAAGGGGCAGTCCCATTGCACTGCAGAGTTTTTCAACATTTCCTCTGGTTCTGTCAGTTGTACCAAATCCGGGCATTGTTATAAGGTGGATTCCTGCTAAATCAAGATTAAGTTTTGTAAAAGCGTCCACAGTAACGAGAAATGCCAGCGTTGAATCCAGTCCTCCTGAAAGACCGATAACTACCCTGCTAATGCCGGTATGACTCAAACGGGTTGCCAGTCCCGTACTCTGAATATTCAGGATTTCCTCACATCTTTCCTTCCTGTTGGACTCATCATCGGGAACGAAAGGACGGGATTCGATGTTTCGTATAAATAGAGAATTATCCTTTACCGTACGTGTATCAGCTGCAAGTTTCTGTATTGAATAACTATCCTTTTTGAGCCCCGGAAAGATCCTGCTGTAAGAAATGTTGTTTATTCTTTCATGCCGTATAATATCTAGATCAATATCTGCATATAAAATCGAAGTATCAATGGAGAAACGGCTGTTTTCGGTCAGTACTTTCCCGTTTTCAGCAATTATACTGTGTCCCCCGTATACAGTGTCTGTCGTTGATTCCCCGGTGCCTGAAGAGGTATAAACATAACCGCAGAGGGCACTGCCGGACTGGGATTTTACCAGATTCCTGCGATAAAGGGACTTTCCGGCAAATTCGTTGCTTGAAGAAAGATTAAGAATCAATTCTGCGCCTGCGAGGGCATGCAGCGATCCGGGGGAGATAACTGCCCAGAGATCTTCACAGATTTCAACTGAAAAACTAAAACCTCTGTGGCAAATACTCTTGAATATGATTTGGGGCTTAAAGGGTATTGTACTGCCGAAAAGTTCGATTGTTTCTACGCAGGATTCCCTTGATGAAGCAAACCATCTGGCTTCGTAGAATTCGCTGTTGTTCGGTATATAGGTCTTGGGAACAACACCGAGTATTTTGCCTTTTTGAAGAACTGCGGCACAGTTGAACAGTTTTCCCTCTATTTGTAACGGAATACCCAGAATAATCACAGAGGATACAGTATTGCTGAAAACAAGGCAATTGTTTAATGCATCAAGAGAACTTTCAAGCAGAGCCTTTTGCCTGAATAGATCACCGCATGTATAGGAGGTAATTGCCAGTTCAGGAAAAACAATAATATCCGCACCTTTGAAAGCTGCAGTCCTGGCTGCGTTGATTATTTCACCCATGTTGAAAATCGGATCAGCAACTCTTGTTTTAGGAACAACTGCAGCTGTTCTTACAAAATTATAATCTGAAAACATCAGTATACCTCCCGGGACAATAAACTCTTGATCCTGGCTGAAGTCCACAGGGAGCTTACTACTGCCGTTATAAAGTTGCCCGTAATAAGACCCAACCAGACTCCGTACATTCCCATGTTAAAAATATAAACAAAAATGTATGCTGATGGTACAGCAATGAGCAGCAATCGCATTAAAACAATAACAAAAGCAGGAAATGGTGATCCGATCGCTTGAAAGAAAGAGCGGGAAATAATACCTACTGCTGCAAAAAGATAAAAATACTCCATAAGCCGTGTTTGGGTAACAGCATAGAGGACTACCTGTTTATTGGTGCTGAAAAAGGAATAAATCCAGGGAGCTGCAATAACCATACTAGTTGCGGTAACAATAATTACAACAAAGGATGAGACCAGAGCTGATAGCATGATCTGTTTTATCCTTTCGTAGTTTCCTCTTCCGGCATTCTGACCAACGAGGGTAATCAATGCCGCTCCCAGTGCAAATAAAGGAATTAAAACAATCTGATCGAATCTTCCGCACAGAGAGAATGCTGTTAATGCCAGAGGATCAATTGATATCACTATTCTGTTAAAAATGAGAAAACTGATCCCGATGAAAATCATTGCAAGTGACTGGGGAAATCCAATCGCAATGATTTTGCTGATAAAATGAGGATGAATGTTTCCTATCTTCCATTCTACCTTGATAAGTGTTTTGTTTCTGATAAAAACTGATACTGAGTATACAACAGAAAATACCTGGGCAATAACCGTTGCCAGAGCAGCTCCCTTTACCCCCATGCTCAGGATGAATATAAATAGTGGATCAAGAATAATATTCACTATTGTGCCAATTGCCATGGAGATCATAACGTACTTCATGAGTCCTTCACCCTGAAGGATTCCATTGAATACACTCAGGGTAAACATTGCTGCAGCTCCTGGAATTATGTACCGGAGATACTCCAGAGCGTGCATGCTGTATGAACCTTCGGCTCCCAGAATACTGACAAGTTTATCATCAAAGATATACCCAAAGACAATTACGATTACTGCAAGAATAACGGCAATAAACAAGCCTGATTCAGTAGTAAGATTTACTATTTTTTTATTTTCTTCTCCTATCCCTCTGGCTACCAGAGAAGAGATTCCGACAAGAATACCATTGGATAGGGAAATAGCAATAAAGACAACGGGGAAGATGATTCCGGTTCCTCCAACATAGGAAGGATCGCTGCTATCAATCCGGCTTATCCACAAAGTATCGATTACATTGTAGACAAGCTGAAAAAGCATTCCAGCCAGAATCGGGAGGGTAAGCTTGATGAGAATAGAAAATACGGGTCCTTCGTAGATCCCCTTTATCTCTTTTTTTTTAAATTCACTCATTGAGATTCCAAGGCTACTCCCACTCTATTGTAGCCGGTGGTTTACTGGAAACATCATAAACTACCCTTCCAACTTCGGGTATTGTATTTGTGATTACAGATGATATTTCAAGAAGGTCGGTGGTTTTAAAAGGATAAACATCGGCTGTCATCCCATCAATACTGTTTATTGCTCTCATGGCAAGTATGTATCCGTAGCGCCTGTCATCACCGGCAACACCAACAGATTTCAAAGGGAGCAGAACACAGAATGCCTGCCATATTTTATTGTAGAGGTTACGATTTTTCAGTTCATTTATAAACAGTGCATCCGCCTCCTTCAGTATTCTGCACTTTTCTTCTGTTACTTCTCCGAGAATTCTTACACCGAGGCCCGGACCGGGGAAAGGATGGCGATAAACAAACTCATTTTTCAAACCCAATGCAAGTCCCAGCTTTCTGACTTCGTCTTTAAAAAGCATGGACAGAGGTTCAATGATAAGCCCTGTTTCTCTTTTCTTTTCTACCAGTGGAGATCTTACGTTGTGGTGGGATTTGATAACTTTGGCTTTTTCCCCTACCCCTTTCCCTGATTCTATCATATCGGTATAGAGCGTTCCCTGAGCAAGAAAATAGTCGTTTCCAATTTGAGAAGGAAGATAATTTTCCTGAACCTTAATAAAAAGGTCGCCGATAACCGCCCGTTTCTTTTCAGGATCTTCGATACCCTTCAGGGCGCCGAGAAAGTCGGAAGAAGCATCAACTATCTGAATATTCTTTGCTTCCAGGGTTAAAAGGATCTCTTTTACCTCTTCTGTTTCATTTTTTCTCATGAGCCCTGTATCTATATACATCAAAAAGATACGTTCCGGAGGCAGTGCTTTTAAAAGAAGGGCCCCTGTTACCGTGGAGTCAACACCGCCTGATATCAGAACAAGTATATCACGGTTTCCGACTGTAGTACGGATTTTATCGATCTCCTGACTTATGTATTCGTCCATATTCCAGTTTTTTTCTGCTCCGCAGATTCCAGCAACAAAGTTTTCCAGTATCTTTGAGCCATAGTCGCAGTGCGTTACTTCAGGATGAAACTGAAGACCATACAGGTTTAATTCTCTGTTAACCAGCACAGCGGGATGATTTTCTGATCTGGCAGCAATCGTGAACCCTTTACCGGGAGTTTCAATACTGTCCCCATGGCTCATCCAGGATTGAAAACCGCTTGCAACATCCCTGAACAGCCCAAGATTCTGTTCAAAGGTAACCGGAGCTCTTCCGAACTCTTTGTGTTCCATATTCTGAACCGTACCGCCGAAATGGGTTGTCATGAGCTGGAGACCGTAGCAAATTCCAAGAATCGGAACTCCGAGAGTGTAGACAGAACTGTCCGGTTTCGGAGCTTCCTCGTCATATACCGAATAGGGAGAGCCTGAAAAGATTATCCCTTTCAGGCCCGATTTATCTACATTTTCAATATTCTCTGTTCCGGAAATAATTTCACTGTAGACACCGAATTCCCTGATCCTCCGGGCAATCAGCTGTGTCGTTTGCCCGCCAAAGTCAAGAATTATTATTCTGTCCATAAAGGAATTCGCATCATGGTCTGTTTCCGTTCGTAACCTACAGAAATAATCCCTGCAGGCGTACTGGTGTATTCTTCTATGTACTGTATGTATGTTTTGGCTTCTTGAGGAAGTTTATCGTATTCTTTTATCGAAGAAAGGTCTGTCTTCCATCCTTTGAATGTTTTAAGGACCGGTTTAGCTCTGTTAAGCTTTGCAGCAGTGGAAGGGAATTCCCGGGTGATCTCACCATCAATCTCATAATCGGTACAGACTTTGATTTCATCCATGTCGTCGTAAACATCAATATGGGTCATGACCAGCGAAGTAATGGAATTGGTCAGGCAAGCATAACGCAGGGCAACCAGGTCAAGATAGCCGCATCTTCTCGGCCGCCCTGTCGTAACCCCGTATTCCCTTCCAATTTCACGAATGACATCCTCCAGATTACCGTCTCGTTCGGCAAGAAACTCGCTGGGGAAAGGTCCATTACCGACACGGGTTGAATAGGCCTTGAAAACGCCGAGAACCTTGTCTATATCAGTCGGACCGATTCCGCCGCCGAGAGCTGCTCCGGCAGAAGCTGAATATCCTGAAGAAACAAACGGATAAGTACCGACATCAAGGTCCAGGAGAATCCCCTGGGCTCCTTCAAATAGCACTTTCCCCCCTTTATGCTTTTCCAAAAGGTATGTCATGTTTACAGACATGCTGACGAGTTTATCCATGTAGGGATCAAGGAAAGATCTTTCTTCTTTGCTCAGTGTATCAAGAAAATTGCTGTCAGAGAGGTCTCCAATGCGAATACCGTCCCTGTTTGCCTTCATCGAGTATGCTACACCAATACCGCGGCCGGTAGTTCCTATGGGGTTTCTCCGCTTGCTGTCCATCTCTCTGTCCAGCTGTTTATACGCAGGCATAACGATATGTGCACGGTCAGAGATTCGAATCCTGTTTGACCAGTTTATTCCCTGCTTCTCAATGGTTTCCAGCTCTGAAAAAAGTGCTTCAGGATCGATTACCATACCGGTTCCCAGAACAACCTGTTTATCCGGATAAACTATTCCTGAGGGAATCAGGTGCAGTTTGTAAGTCTCCCCATTGCTGACAATGGTATGGCCGGCATTGGCCCCGCCGGAAAATCTGACAATCAAATCTGCATCTTCGGCAAGATAGTCAACTATCTTACCCTTACCTTCATCACCCCATTGAGCCCCGATGACAACAATATTCATACAAAATCTCCATAAATTAATTTGATTCGAAATATATAATTGCAAATAAAGGATAATTTGTCAAAGCATAAGTGTTCCATTGTTGCTGAAATAGCCCTTTAGAGATACAATTAATCAATGAATAAAAAAATACAGGAAGCAGTTTCTTTCGGGAAAAAGAGAAATTACAGAAAAGCGGTTGAGATCCTTCTTGAAGTTATAGGGAAAGAAGATATACCTGAAGCATATCTGTATCTCGGCAGAAGCTACTATGCTTTGGGACATTACGCTCTCTCGATCCGTTATTTAAGAATGTTTCTCGAGAAAGAGCCGGATTCGGCAATCGGCCATTTTTTCATGGGAAGATCGTATATGGTCTCCGGACTGGTAAAGAATGCTGTTCCCCACTTGAAGTTATCATTAAAGTTCTACCCGGAGTCTGCACATGCCAGGGGATTCCTCGGCCTTGCCCTGATGAAACTCAGGAGATTTGAATCCGCATTAAAGTACCTCGGAGAAGCTGTCGAGATATCTCCCGGGAACAGAAGGGTTTTTGAGATTTACCTCAACTGTCTGCTCATTTCTGCCATCAGAAAGTTTAATCTCGGAGAACTTTTACTTGCCAGAGATATGTTTGTTTTTTATACAGGTTATAGTGAGGACAAAGTAATTCCCTACGTTTATCTCGGCATGCTCGAACGACAACTTGGAAATCTTGATGAAGCCATGGATTACTACAACAAGGCAATTGCACTCTCTCCTGATGATGAACTACTCCTTCTAAGACGGGCACTGCTTCTCTATCAGACAGGACATAAGGAAGAAGCAGAATCGGAACTCCGTAAATTGAGCATTGAAGGTTATACAGATATAAACGATATCGATAATAAAAAGGAAGAAAGATTTCTTTCGATAAAATACTTTAATCAGAAGGATTATAAAGAAGCAATTTTTTTTGGAAGAGAAGCCCTTAAAAAAAATGGAAAAGATCTCGACATGCATCTGATTATGGCGGAATCCTACCGGGTAATGAATCAGTTTACATTTGCAAAAAACCACTATTTACGTGCTTTTGAAATAGACCGGTCCAGAATAGAAATTCTCTATGGATATATTCTTCTCCTCTGGCAGACTGAAGAGTATGAAGAGATGCTGAAAGAACTTTATAAACTTTCACAGATAAACCCCGATGATCCAATCACTGAATATTATACTGCTCTGGTTTACTGTAAACTCGGTTATGATTCATCAGTTACGATAAATGCGCTCCAGGAGCAAATAAGACTCAACCCCAAAGACCCTTTTCTGTTCAGATTTTTAGGGGAAGAATACTTGAATTCCGGCCTGGAATCTCTTGCAGAAAAATGGTTTGTAAATGCTGAAAAACTGCTGGGACCGACTTACGAGCTGCTTGTTGATTTTATTGAAACATATAAGAAAACCGGTGAAGATAATAAGCTTTTAAAAGCTTATGACAATTTCTTTTCAGCCGGATATTTTGATATGAGAATGCTTAAAGATTATATTCTGCTGCTATACAAAAAAAAGAAGTTCAAACGTGTTATTCGGGAATCGGAAAGAGCTTTGGGGTACACAAAAAGCATAAAAATAACCAGGATTCTTGCAAACAGCTACCGCCTAACCGGTGATTTTAATAATGCTGTTATCCTGTACCGCAGCTTGTTACGGGACGATCCGGAAAACACGATTTATCTCAAGGCTCTGATATACTGCAAGGAAAAGAACGGTGAAATTGATAAAAGCATTGAGCTTCTTGAAAGCGCACTGAGATTCAGAAAGAAACCTGAAAGTAGTTTATTTCTTATCCTGGGGGTTCTTCTCTACAGATCAGGGAATCTCGAAAAAGCTGCTGCTCTCTTCAGAGAGAATATAAGCAAATTCCCCCAGGACTGGAGATCATATAAAAACCTTGGAATGCTGTACAAAGAACAGGGGTTGGAAGATTTTGCTGAGAGATTCTTAACGGAAGCCGAAAAAAGAAAAAAATAATTTTCTTGCTATTTTATACTTTTTTTACATATAATTGTTTATAGGAGGATGTGTTATGGATGTTAAAGCGTTGGATCTTTTCCAGGCATATAATGAGGATAAACTTCCAAGGGACGGGGGATACATAGTTTCATCATTTTTTAATACCCGGAGTAAGTACTCCAAGTATGAGATTGTTGCATACAACGGGGTCAAAACAATATATTTAACAAAAGAGGGTCTTACTTTTCAAACCGACGGCAACAAGGTTTTTATTTTATCTGAACCGGCAATATATTCCAAGAAATATATTGAACCTTTTAGAAGGGATACAGAACATTTAATTCCCCATAGATTTTCTGAACTTGAAATTGTAACCGCATCTAATCAAACAAGGGTAATGATCAGTAAGAAACCTGTAATAACATATTCATCATTCACGATCCTTAGACCGACAGGTGTTAACTTTTCACTGATCTTTTATAATAGAGATGACATCTTCGAAAATCTTAACTATTTTTTTGTTGAAACTTTAAGCAAAGAAGCCGGTGTCCCCAAATCAGATGCAAAAAAAGCTGGAGAAAAAATACTGGAAGTAGTAAAAAGCTTCAGTATCTGGTAGAAGAGTTAACTGAAAAGGGGTATTAAAAAGGAGAAGTTCATAAAGAACTTCTCCTTTTTTGTTTGTGCGCCCGGCGAAGCGACCAAACCCGGTTATAAGCCAGGAATGTTTACTTTTGTTCGTTAATTGTATTTTGAACAACAGAAAGTAAGGCAATCGGAACTGAATATACGGAACATGAAACGTAATCGAGTCCTGCTTTCATACAGAATTTTATATTTTCAGGTACAGCTCCATGTTCCCCGCAGAGTCCTTTTTTTAGTTCAGGTCTGGTCATTTTCCCCCTTCTTACAGCAGTGGTTATAAGTTCTTTCACATACTTGTTCAGTTTGATAAAAGGATTACCGTCAATAATGTCATACAGAGTATAATCAGGCATGAACGAAGTGTAGTCATCCCTGGAAAGGCCTATAGTCGTCTGAGTCAGATCATTGGTTCCAAATGAGAAAAACTGAGCATATTTGGCTATCTCTCCGGCACCCAAAGCTGCAACTGGAAGTTCAATCATTGTTCCGAACTTGTACTTTACAGATTTTGCTTTTAATCTGGCTCTTAGGTCCTCTTCGGTTTTGAGCAGACCACTATATGTGGAACCCTCGATTTTTTTACCGAATATTATAAGTTTAAGTTCAGATTCGTTCATAATGAGAGGAATCATTATTTCCGGTCTTACATCAACCTTTTCACTTTTAAGTTGATAGACCGCTTCAAATATGGCCTCCATCTGCATTTCGTAGATTTCAGGATACGATACAGCAATACGGCAGCCGCGGTGCCCGAGCATTGGATTGAATTCCTTCAGGTTTTCCATAAGCTCCAAAACTCTGGCCTCGGTAATGGTTTTCCCGCCTTTGCCGTTTTTCATAAAATCAAGGAACTTTTTAAGTTCATCTTTGTTATGGGGAAGAAATTCATGAAGCGGGGCATCAAGAAGTCTGATTGTAACCTCTTTACCTTCCATAATTTTAAAAAGCTTGTAAAAATCACTTTTCTGCATTGTCTTTAATCTTTTTAAGACCTTGGCTCTTTCTTTCGGATCATCGGATATAATCATCTGCCTGAAGACATTAATCCTTTTTTCATCGAAAAACATATGTTCCGTTCTGCACAGTCCAATTCCGTCAGCCCCGAATTTTACTGCAAGCTCAGCATCTCTGGGTTTATCGGCATTAACTCTGACTCTAAAATCTTTAAGTTCACTTTTTATAATGTTTATAAAATCCAGAAGCCCGGATTCTTTCGGATCAGGTTCAATGAGTTTAGTCTCTCCGAAGAAAATTTCAGGTTCTCCAAAATGGGGAACATTGAGGGTTACAATCTGGCCCTCTTTAATTGTTTTTCCGTTCAGCGTTACCTTTTTGCCGTTGAACTTCAATCCGTCGTGTACGAGGGAAACCTTCCCATACTGTCTGGCAACAACAGAAGCATGAGCTGCATACCCCCCTTCTCCAGATAGAACTCCTGTTGATACTTCAATAGCTTTAACATCTTCTGCAAAGGTAGAGGGCATACAAAGAATCATTCTTGAATCAAGACCTTTCTGCTGAGCAATCTTATAGGCATCAAGAAGAGATTCTGTAGAGAAGTATAATTGACCTATGGCAGCTCCGGGAGCACCAGCGATACCGCCTGATGCTTTTTCAAAACCCTTGGTCGATGCTCTATCGATTACGGGATGCAGAATTTCATTCAGCTGTTCAGGCTTTATGGCATTAATAAGGAATTCTTTATCAATAATTTTCCTGCTGTACAAATCAAGAAGGATTTTTACATCGGATCTTGTTGATTTTGTCATTACAGATCTTTGATCAATAAGCCAGACACGTCCGTTTTCTATCGTATAGTGAATGGAACGGATCTCTTTGAAATGTTCTTCTACGGCTCTTGCAATCTTTTCAAGTTCTTTAAGGAACTTCGGCTTTATCTTGTTTATATCCATGGAGGTTGTTTCAGTTTCGTTAAAACGGTTCTGAGCAAAGAAGCCTGAAAGTTTTTTTTCACCGGTAATTATATCCCTGGTAAAAAAGTAGCCGGCCCCACTGTCCTTGCCGTAGTTTCCGTAAACCATGGGCTGTATGAGAATGGCGGCATCATCATCGTCGAGATCGTCCAGAAGAAGCATATGGCTAACCCGTTTAAGAAATGTTTCCAGCTGGACATAAGCATCCTCAAAGAAATCGTCCGGCATATATTTCTTGAATCTTTCATACAGATCTTCTAGTTTTTTCAGACTATTATTTTTGGCAAGCTCTTTTTCCAGTTCAGCAAGGCTTTTATCAAAAATAGCAAGCTCTTTTTTTCTGTCTTCAAGTTCGGCAATCCTCTTTTCGATCTGGAGAGCACCTCTAATCTGAAAGAGTATTTCATGATACCCGAACTCATTACCGACATATTTGTTGAAACCCTTCAGTGTTTTTTCGGTTAATCCGAAATTATGCAGAGCCGGATAGTTCATAATGGCAAGATTGGGGCTGATTACAACTTTAACAAGAAGCGGTTCTTTCTCATCATTGAAAATCTTTCCTGTTATTTCCTCACACTTTTTCAGGTAAGGCTTTATGTTTTTTGATATATCCTCATCGGCGAGATGTGCAGAAATTTCGGCATCAATGATAAACCCGGGTAAAATTGGAAGAGACATTCCAGCGAATTCCATAGCCTCTTTACCTCTGAGACCAAAGCTATCCCATTTTTTTTTGTTTTTTACATAAGAATTGCTGCTGAAAAAATGTATATTTTTTTTCATGATCTCCTCCAGGATTAGATTACTTTTCTAAAATAGATTGAGAATTTTATTGACAGGAAACTTAAGAAATGATTCAAACATGGGGCTTGCTCCCTGCCTGAAATATCTTTGAAGTTTTGCAACATCTTTGATATTCTCACCCTTCACTGCAAAAAGTATTGTGCTTCCATGTTTAACCTTGCCCCATTTAAAAAGAGAATGAATATCGTGAATCCGCTCTCCGTCGTAGTAGATATAAACTTCAAGTTCGGGATGTTTTGTATTGTAACTCTGAATAATCTTTTTCCAGGCTTCTACATTTCCGTTGTGGAAAAGCTCGTTTGTTACGGGAACTGAATAAAGAGGAGTCATCCTTCCGCCAACAGCTGTAGATTCAGGTTTCTGAGGAGGATTTTCAGGTTTTACCGCCTCCTTCTTGGCGGTACTCTTTACCGCAGTTTTTACTGCCTTCTTTCTACCCGGAGACTTTTTCTTTACAGCAGGTGCTTCTGCAGACATAGACTTGAATGAATATTTTCCTTGCAAAAACTTATCGTTGGAAGTGATTTTTAATCCTTCAAAATATTTACTTATGGCCAGAGCTGCTTTTTCTCTTATTTTATTCTTGTCAGGATCAGCGAACATCCCGGTATAGATTGTAACCAATTCATTGCTCTTAAAATTATTGATGAATTCAAAATGCTTCTTGTTTTTCGGATTGATGAGTGTCGGGCCGAGATCAGGATGATGATACAGTATAACGACATCAACTCCCTTCCACTTTTTAACTGTTTCGTAAAGAGGAGCAAAATCATTCAGTGTTTTCTTAAGATTAAGAGATAATGAAAAATAAGAATATTTATCAACTAAAAGTGCATATACAGCCGGAAGGATCTGATTCTGCTGCATTTCTTTTTTAAGAAGAAGTTCATTTATTACATCGGCAAGATTGTAATAGTCCTCAAAATCGCCAATTATGTCAGCAATACCCTGAAAATGTGCGAGCGATTTGTTAAATCCTTCTTTTGTTGATAACTTTTCGAAATCGTAAAAATAACTTTCATCCATAATCCGCTCCATAAAATGACAAAAACATCGCCGTATGACGATGTTTTTGCCTGTAGGTCTATACTTACAATGATCTCAGAGATCCACCCTTTTTCTTGGGCCTTCCCCGTTTTGACTTTTTAGTTGAATCAACAACACCTTTCTTTTTGGCGGGTTTCTTTGTTGAAACCTTGTTGATTGTTGTAGCAGATTCGGGATTGTTAAGCATATCAATATATTTCTGTCCCTTACTGTCATCCATATTCCCTTCAGGATTTTCCAGCATTTCTACATCTGTTGCAAAATGCTGATCAATATCCTCTCTGATGGTAGACCGTCTTCTGGAGAATGAAGCAAAAGCAGCATCCTGAAATCCCTTGGATACTCCATGGAGGAATTCGTTCAGTACGTTTGCCATACCGTCAAGAGTAGCTTTTTTCCTCTTTATGGAAGTAATATCCACATCGAGAAGCAATCCGGGCTGAATATGATAGGGATTTATCATATAGTCGAACTTTTTGTACTCGTGCTCCAGGTACTCAAGCCTTTCTTCGATAACCCGTCGCTGAATAGGATACTTGTATCCATACATCTTCTGAAGTTTTTCTTTCATCAGGATAAGCTTTTTGTTGAGTTTGTCCTTTTCAAACAGGTATGTTCTGTTTCTCTGCTCGACATCGGTTTCTGCAGCCCTTACGAAGGAAATCTCGTCCCATGCCTTATCCAGTTCTTCATAAACAGGGTCTCCGGTTTTAAGTTTAATTCTCTTTCTAATCTTGTTCCTGTAGATCTTTGCCAGATCGTCGTAATCAGTAATACGCTTAAAAAATTTACTGTCTTCGTATACGACTTCAAGAACATCCCACAGGTGCTGTATTTCCTGCTCGAATGAGGTAACCTGAACATCGTAGGCTTTACGTTCCTCAATCAGTTGTGCGTTATCATAGTATTTCATTTTAATGGAGTATCTCTCATCAGGAAGAATGTTTGCGTCAGTTTCTTCATACTCTCTGATTATAAGCTCTCTCGCATTTTTAAGGTTCTCAATGTATTGATAACCCATTTTTGAGGTATCAAGAATAGAGGTGATTGAGTTGATTGCGGTATTGTAACCCCTGTTCCTTATATTTTCCAGATCAACTATCTTTTTAAGATTTTCTCTTATGTTGAGCTGGTCGAATTCCTCAGGATCTATTTCTGCGCGGAGCCCTTCCAATCGGGACATAAGGCTCTTTGCCATATAGTGATACCGGTTGGATTTTGGACTTTCAACATCATCGGAGGTATAATTCTCAACTCTTTTCATCTTTTCAAAGATAATTTCGCTGTCATTGAGCTCTTCAAGCCCCTCATCAATTCTTTCGTCTTTAAGTCTCTCGATATCCCGGTCAATAACATCGATAATATTCTTGGCTATAAGGTCCTTAATCAGATACTCAACAGTTACCTGATAGTGGAATATAGGGCTGATCAGTTCTGAATCAAGAATATTAACCGATAACTTGACTTCTGTAACCGTTTTGGGCTTTTTAAGGTTATCCTTAAAAGCACACTTGACGACAGAATAGGCATTCTCACCGCGTATAAAAGCTCCCACATCGGTTTTCTGCCGTAGAAGTGAGTTCGTAAGGTTCTCAAGATCGTTTACTCCCCTCTGAATATGTCCCTGCAGATGTCCATACATATTAACGATTGATTTCTCAATCTCGCCCGTGTTGAACCTGTCCATGCCCCCTACTTCATCCAAGAGCTTTGAGATCTCTTTTGGGGTATACCTGGTAAGAACTTTCATTTCCTCCCGGTCAATGAAGTCACGTACCTTTTTAACCATTTCATCTTCTGCAGTAACAATGTAACGGTTAAACATGTTCTGATAGTTCTGATTAAAATAGTTATAAACTTTTTCCTTCAAACCACCCATAATCTCAATATTTTCAAGAACTTCCTTAGGCAGTTTTGCGTTTACATGGTTCATAACTTTGTCGACTTCTTCTGCTAAAAGATTGTCGACCTCGGCTTGCTGATCTCTACTCTCCTGGGCAAGGGAGTTTCGAGAACCCACCGCACTTCTTTTTTCCGGATGAAATACCATCGGACTTTTCGGTAGATCTATACTTCCCATTACACTCTCCTTAGTCAAATACTCTAAATATACATTATCAACATGAAGCACAAAAAGTAAAGCATCTTTTTTTGTTTTATGCTTTTGATGATTAAATATACATGTTAAACTAATTATAGAGGTATTTATATGAATAAGAAAGTAATTTTTTTAATTATTTTATTTTTTCTTGGAAATTTTATGATGTATGGGGATACCAGATCCAGCAATATAGATGTTTACCTCGTTCTGGATAAGTCTCTCTCAATGGTTGAAGAGATAGAAAGCGTAAAGGAATACGTAGAAGAAAAAATTGTAAAGGAAATACTGATGCCCGGGGACAATTTTACCCTGATTCTATTCTACGGGAAAGCTGTTGTTGTGAATAAAGGAACCGTTCTTTCCGGAGAGGATAAAAATAAAATACTTGAGATTGTTGAATCAATCAAGGCTGACGGGCATTTTACGGATATCGGCAATGCTTTGGATAAACTTGCAGAAACTCTTGATTCCGGAACCGGCGGGAGGAGAAGGTATCTGCTCCTTATAACCGACGGGAAGCAGGAAGCACCTCCTGAAAGCAAGTATTACGCTCCTGATCACTCTTTCAATCATGAATTTCTTGAAAATACCAAAATTATTCAGAAAAAAGGATGGAAGATTGAGATTCTCGGGATTGGTGTTGAATCAGCTGCGAAGGAATTGGCTGAAAAACTTTCAGGATCGTATTCAGAAGTACCGGAAAACGCCTCTTCAGAAGATATAGAAAAAAGTATAGGTGATTTTTTAGGAACAATAACCGCAGAAGCCCCCCCCCGCATTGGAAAGCCTAAAAAGGATGGAAGCGCTGATCTTGAGATTACCTTGAGCAGCAAGGATTATAAATCGGGTGTAACAGTAACTATTGATAAAATTCTTCTCACCTCACCCTACAACAAAGGCTTGAATATACTTAAAAAATCTGTCAGCGTGAATCTGGATCCTGATAGTGAAAAGAAGATCCCTCTTTCCGTCAGTGTCCCTCTGAGGGAAAAAGGCTACAATGCTGAAATATCATTTATATTCTCAGAGGGTGAATCATTTTCACCTGCAGTTTATCAGATAGCAATTCCTTCTGTGGTAAATAGCTCTTTATTGGTATATAGTATAATTGCAGGGGTCGTGATACTTCTTATAATTGTGTTTATACTGAGAACAAGAAAACCGGCTGATTACGATGAGGAAAAAGACAGGAAAGGCCGTTAAGGGGATTATCCCGTAGATGGATGACAGATTTAAAGAGATTGAAGAGATCATCAAACAAAATAACCTCTTTATAATAACTGCTCATGAAACCCCTGACGGGGATGCTATTGGAAGTGAGTGTGCCATGAGCTGTTTGTTAAAGCAGCTCGGGAAGAAATCAATAATTATAAATGCTGATCCCATGGCTTATAAGTATTCTTTTCTCAAAGAAGCCGAACAGGTTCATACACTCGATGAGGTCGATGTTCCTGAAAACCTTTCAGACTATGTGCTCCTTATTCTGGATACGAATGATATAAAAAACATCGGTGGGGTTGCAGATATTATACTACCCCATGTTAAACGCTGTTTTATACTGGATCATCACGAATCTGATGATGAAATAATAAAAAACAATCATATAGAAAGCAATGCTTCCTCCACCTGTGAAATACTCTACGATATTATAACTGATATGGGAGTTGGAATAGACGATGACATTGCAGAGGCACTTTTTGTCGGGATAGTGTACGATACCGGTTCTTTTATTTATCCCAAGACAACAGCTAAAACGTTTAATATTGCCTACGAGCTTGTTAAAAAAGGGGTGTATCCCAACTTCATCTATTCCAAAATATACGAAAGCAACTCAATATCTGCATTAAAACTTCAATCAAGAATACTTTCATCCCTGGAACTTTTCTATGAACAAAGAGTTGCCGTTCAAACCATGTATAAAGAGGATCTTGAAGCATGCGATGCTCTTTACGAAGAATCGGATACCTTGATAAATATTCCTTTAAAAAGCGAAGCTATTAAAGTTTCTGTGTTTTTTAAGGAAAACGAAGAGGGCATCCTCAGGTGCTCAATGCGTTCCAAAGGAAATATTGATGTTGCAGTAATAGCAGTCTCCTACGGTGGCGGAGGACACAAGACGGCAGCAGGGTTTAAGAGTAAGTACCCTCTTGATATTATTAAAAGAAAAGTGTTAGAAAGACTCAGTGAATATTTTCCATCTTGAAGCTGGTAGTACATGAAACGTCTCTTTTTACTTCCTCTCTACATCATCATCCTTCTCGTTTCCTGCAGAAATGCTGATACAAATCCAGGCAAAAGGGTGATGACAGACTCAAATATTGTGGTTCAGGAGAAAACGACTCAAAACGGCAGTGAACGTACTACGGACAACTATTCGGAAAATCTTGATAAAGCTCCGATTCCAAAAATTCCCATGGATCCGGGACAGTTTATTGTAACAATAATACAGACGAATCTGGATTTGGATACAGAAGACGAGCAAATAATCGTCCATAAAATAAACAAAGGTGAAGATTCCCACATAATTGTTGATGTCATTGATTTTGATTCAATCCGGGACAAGTATGTCATATCCTGGGAGTATGAAACCCAAGCTACCAATGTACGTTCGTTTGATCTTGACCTTCTTGATGTTACCGGAGATCATAATCTCGAGATAGTCTGCAGGGGCAGTTTTGGTAACGATACCCAGACCCTTGATATACTGAAACGCAATCAGCAAAAGACCAGCTATGGCCTGCTTACATACAACCCTGTTCTTTCCCTGAAAGAACAGGGGAATATTGAGATACAGCAGAACCAAAGATCCCAAGCATACAAAACCGGTATTTCCAATGGGAAAAGTTTCCCGGTCATTGCTGCGGCAAGTTCTTCAGAAGTGGAAAACAGATTTGATATTATCAGAAAAAGTTATTATTGGAGAAACGATGAGGGGACATTCAGTCTTATAAACACAGAAAAGATACCGGGGAAGCAGATAGAAGACTCCCGATTAAGGGCAATCCTTGCGGGAACAAAAAACAAATTTGAAAATTTCCTGTCATCCATGTGGATATTAACATCCCAGAATGAAGAAGCTGACGGACCCTTGGTACTCTTTGAGCTTGATAAAAGAAAAATCACCTTTTTTGAAAATGACATTCAGGAAGTATACCGGTGGGAAAGTTCAACAAAAACTCTCTATAATACCCTTATCATAAACTGCAGAAACGATATCGTTCCTTATTTGAAGGTCACCCTGTATATTAGGATAGCGGATATTAATACTATCAATCTTGTTTATAAAGACGATAGTGTGAGGAATACCAAGAAAGCTACAAACAAGAACTGGTCTGGAAAGTATCTTAAAACAGACAAAACACTGGAGGATTACCTGTTTAACCGGGATACTGCCGGAGAAAACCAGGATACAGAAACTCACCTGACGGGATATTACAAAAGTGATTACGGAGAAGAGATTTACTTTGATCCTCCCAGATTTGAACTGCGTAAAGATGGAAATATCTATAAAGGAGGAGTTTATACGTTCACTATTGGGGTTGATGTACTTCAGCTCAAGTTTATTAATGACAATCACGAGGTAGTGAGAACAGAAACGTATAAATACGATTTCATGGTTAATAAGTCTGATCTGGAGATCGTACGTACTCTGGTTCTTATTCCCGGTTCAATAAATGTTACCGGATTTACACCGTCAGGAGAAACGTTTATACGGTATGAACAGATTGAACAGCTTGAACCTGAGGGGTCAGAAGCAAATCAGTAAATCGGGTACCCCTCAAAACCTTTATCTTTAAGCTTTAAAATAAGCTTTTTTGCATCTTCGACACTCTCTGCGGTAACAAAAACCTTGTTGTATGTTATTCCATTAATTTGCTGTGCCTCAACATGTGAGTTAAATCCCAGTGCTTTTAAGTCTTTGCTCAAGTATTCTGCATTTTCCTTATCAAGAAAAGAACCTGTTTGAATGAGAAAAACCTGCTCCCCGGTTTCCTTAACCGGCGGTGAGTTCATTTTTTCACTTGTTTGGATTCTATCTTCACGGTTCCCAAGCATACCGAGGGAGACTAAAGGGTCAGGCAGAAACGGTATTTCCCCTTTTTTCAGAAGGTATTCAGGTGATTGAGGGAAATCCTGAAGCTGTCCGTCAAGGAAAAAAAGGGTTTGTGGATTCCTGCTGTTCGAAATCTGGTTCTTTACTTCATTGTATCCTTCCGTATCCCCCCGTGCAGCGAACGACCTGGCAAGAAGAAGATATGAATTCTCCATTATTTCTCTATTACCGGAATTCCTGATAACGGAAAGTAATTTAAGCTCTGAACTGCTGTATTCTCCCATATAGTGCAGCATGAGAGCCGAACGGTACAGCATGCTATAGTCGGACTCTTCTAATTCAAATGCCTGGTTGTATGCTTTTTGCGCATCCTGGTAATTACCTTTCAGTTCCTCATATTCCCCCAGCAGCCGGAGGGCTTGTTTCTTTTCTGAAGTGATTTTCAACTGAGGCATATTTTCTTTCAATAACGAGATCGCTTTATCAATGCTTTCTACAGCTTTAACGGAGGTAATTAAGGTGTCAAAATTTTCTTCACTGCTGGTACTCTGAGCAAAGATCTGAACTGCAGCCAAAAGAAAAAACAAAACCCGAATTCTCAAACAAGTACTCCCCTGTAGGTATTCCCCTGCAGTTCTTTCAAGAGTACTTCGGCAAATTCTCCAATAAAATCCTTTTTGGCGGGAAAAACAACCATTTCATTCCGGGAAGTACGTCCAAGAAGTTCATTGCTGTTATTTCTGGATACACCCTCGACAAGAACTTGTTCAACCTTTCCTACCCTTTTACGTTTAATGTTTCTGCTTATCTTTCGCTGGACATCAATAACTTCTGCAAGACGTTTACGCTTTACCTCTTCAGGAAGGGCATCTTTAAATGAAAACGCCTTGGTCCCCTCCCTGGGGTTATAGTAGTAGGTAAAGGCATCGTCGAACCCGACTTCTTCCATTAAATCTATTGTTAAGGCAAGATCTTCGGGAGATTCTCCGGGAAACCCTATCAAGAGATCTGTGGTGAGAGAAAGATCGGCAATCCTTGTTTTCATAAAATCAACAAGTTTCAGAAATCCGGATCTGGTATAACCTCTGTTCATTCTTTTTAAGACAGAATCAGATCCATGCTGCACTGCCAGATGAATATGACTGCAGACTCTTTCTTCATCTGCAATAATCTGAATAAGATCTTCAGGAACGTCCTTGGGGTGGGAGCTGATAAATCTGAACCATTGAATCCCTTTTATGTTTTCAAGGACTATCCTTAAAAGACCGGTAAACGAAACCTTTCTGCCGTCTGCATAAATGTAGTTGTAGGAATTGACGTTCTGACCGAGAAAGGTAACCTCCTTAATCCCCTTCTCTTCGAGAGTGTACAGTTCCTTCAGGACTGATTCAGGAGATCTGGAGACCTCCCTTCCTCTTACGTAGGGAACAATACAGTAAGAGCAGAAATTGTTACAGCCGTGCATTATCGGAACCAGTGCTTTAAAATCATTTTCCCCAACATGAACATCTCTGAATGCATATTCACGATCTTCAACCAGATCATCGTTCCAGAAGTTTCTATCGTGGTTTTCCAGGTACGATAGAAGAATATCCTTGTTGAAGTTTCCAATAACCATATCAACTGCAGGAGCTTTTGCCTTTATTTCTTTCTTCAGTCTTTCAGCCATACAGCCAGTTATCCCGAGAACAAAATCCTTTTCTTCCTTAAGATGCTTATAGAAGCCGATTCGTCCCCAAATACGGTTTTCTGCGGTTTGACGGACTGAACATGTATTCAGCAAGACCAGATCAGCCTCCTCGGGTGAATCGGCCTTCTCCCAGCCTCTGGAATCAAAATCGTAATCCAGAGCCTTTGATTCTGCAAAGTTCATCTGACATCCGTATGTTTCTATCCAGTATTTTTTATTCATTAAGCAAACCGTTGATATACCATTTTATCACATTCCAATCATCATTTCTCGGCAGAAGAATCCATGCTCCTCTGTTAAACCCCTCCTCATACTGCAGGCTCTTGTCTTTTAGACTGTGTATATTACTGTACGTATTGTACAGGACATTAAAAACGCTCAGTCCGTCTTTCTTCTCTATTTCGGCATTTTTATACTTCAGGAATATGGAAATCATCTCCATGGAGGGTATGTTTGTATCCAGATATTCATCCAGGGTTTTGAATATTGAATAAACTTTATTCATCTCAGTAACGTTTAATTCGTTAAGTTTGTCCTTTACCCCCTTGAGGATTAGCTGCTGTCGGTCAGATCTTCCAAAATCGGAAGATGTATGTCTGGATCGTGCAATTCTTAGAGCCTCCAGCCCGTTCAGATGATGCTTCCCTTTTGAGTAATACAGAGTTGTCCATACTCCATTATCCCTGATTTTGTAGGTTGGATCGGCAAGATCACTTGCCAGCTCGATATCGATTCCACCGAGAATATTTATTATGTCTATAAATGCATACATGTCCACACCGATGTAACCTGATATTTCAACTCCTGTAATTTCCGATATTATTTCTGTAAAAAGTTCTCCGCCTCCGGTACGGTAGTAATCATTTATCTTGCGGTTCTGATAAAAAAGATCCCGGGGAATGGATATAAGTTTTATTGTATCGGTACTGCTGTTGAAATTTGCAAGAATAATAGTGTCCGCATTCTTTTCATGAGAACCAATCAGCAGCAGAGTCAAAGAGCCGTTGTTTCCATACTTATCACCAAAGTCTGCGATAGTATCAGGAATTATAAAAGTACTTCCAGGTGTCGTTTCAGCCTCACTGCTCATAGTCAGGGATTTTAATGATGAAATAACAACATCCTCTTTATCAAAAAGATAAATCTCTCCAATCTTTTTCTGAACACCGAGGGATCCCTGCTTTTCGCCGCTGCTGTTTACAAAATCAAAATAGTAATAATCACTGTCGTCCCTTATTTCAGTACGTAAGGTCAGATTTTTTTCTTTAAGGTATGTAATAAAGGCAGGATCTTTTGCAACAGTAATAATTTTATTTTTGGATTTTTCAATGACCAGTTCTTCAGCGCTTCGCTTGTCTGAAGAATCAAGTACCTCCATAAAACGGGAATGAAACTGGTTGAAATCGTTATAGGATTCACCGTTCAGGGTAAAATCAAGTTTATTCTTGTCCATTTTTGCCGTTAAAATCAGCCTGCCGTCTTTTGTGCTTATTCTGACTGCCCTGGTGTCCGCTGTATGTATGGTTTTAATTACAAGCCCATACTTATCCACAGTATGGGCTACACGTTTTTCTTGTACTATACCGCTGAATTTATCCGATAGAGCTTTACTTTCAGCAATATAAGCTGTGATCTCATGTATTGAGGAATCAATCGCCTCTTCAACAATTTTACAGGCATCCTTTGCAACCGGGTTAAATGTTTTCTTTTCAGTTTCCTTTTGTCTGTATGATAGAGCCGCTTCCAAAGGGGAATCGTTGTAAATACTCAACGTGTAGGCGATAGATCCGCCTAAAAGCAGGTGATACCCGGAATCACCGTTCTTTATCAGTTTGAGCCTGTTTTTTAACAAAATAGCATTCAATGCATCACTTTCAGCAAAGTTTTTAAGTATCCTGAGGTTATTAAGACGTACATTAAAGGTGATAAGTTTGTCGGCAGCAAGGAAAAAGGGGAGATCCTCGTTTTCCCTGGTTTCTCCAATATCCGGTTTGCTTTCGTCTGCTGATGTGTTATTGAACGTATCCGGCAGATAGTTCTTCTCCGGCAGGGAGAGTTTCTTACGTATTTCGTTTATATCTTTACTGTACTCTTGAACAATTGAATACAGAGAGCTGATTTCTCTCTCTCTGCTGTTTAAATTATTTTGCAGGCTGCTGTTTTCGGTCGTTAAATGTACCACTGTAAAGAGAACCGCTCCAAGGAGTATCAGTATGCCTGCACCAAGTATTATTTTTTTCATTATCCTCACTCAAATTGATCTTCGAGTGAGAATAATACTATATACCTTTCTTTATCAAGACTGCAACGTATTTATTTTTTTTCTTTTCTCTGTTTTGCTGACTGAACAGTATTGTACATCAGCATTGTTATTGTCATTGGACCGACTCCGCCGGGTACCGGAGTTATTGCAGAAGCTTTTTCCTTTACAGGTTCAAAATCAACATCGCCGACAAGTCTGAAACCTTTCTTTTTTGTACTGTCTTCTACCCTGTTTACCCCTACATCGATAATTACAGCACCATCTTTTACCATATCTGCTGTAATAAACTGGGCTTTCCCGATTGCAGCTATAAGAATATCAGCCTGAAGAGTCATGTCCTTGATGTTTTTAGTACGGGAATGACAAACGGTAACTGTTGCATTTCCATTCTTTGATTTGTCAAGAAGCAGATTTGCCACCGGTTTCCCGACAATATTACTCCTTCCGACAACAACAACATGCGATCCCTCAATCTGTATACCAGCATAGTTAAGAAGTTTAACAACCCCGTGGGGGGTGCAGGGGAGGAATGTATCCTTTCCCATGATCATTTTGCCGATACTCTGGGGATGAAACCCGTCCACATCCTTTTCGGGAGAGATGCGCATGATCACTTTATCCGGATCAATATGCTTTGGCAGCGGGAGCTGAACGAGTATTCCGTCAATCTTTGGGTCGTTATTCATGGCATCTATTATGGAAAGCAGCTCTTCTTCAGATGTTTCATTTGGAATGTGACGGTTATCCGAGTATATACCGAGACTGTCACAAGCTCTTTCTTTTGCAGTAACGTATGATTTACTGGCAGGATCTTCACCAACCAGGATTACACCCAGGCCCGGTGTTATCCCTTCTTTTTTAAGGTTCTCAACTTCCTGCTTCAGTTCATCCCTTATTTCTGTTGAGATCAATTTTCCGTCAATAATTTTAGCAGACATGCAGTATTCCTCCTAAATATATGGTGTATTATATATAAATTTTCAGTTTTATGTCACGCTCTATTTATTAAATCTTTTCATATACATTGAAAAAAAGAAACCTGAATGATACTATAGTAAAAGTTACATGAACAAAGAGGTACTATCTTGAAGAAAATATTGTTTTTACTGCTTCTTCTGACAATACTCTCCCTGCCTGTTTTTGCTCAAATTGACAGCAGCGGTGAATATGTTTCGCCCTACAGCAAGGGAAGTCAGACTTTTACCATGAACGGGGGATTGTTTATTCCCCTTTTCTTCTATTTTCCCGCACTCAGCCCTTCTGTAGAGTCGACAAAGGATCATCTAAGCCTGGGAGGAACAGGAAGTCTTGAATGGTCAATGTTTATTTCCGACCGTATTTCGTTGGGAATTGAACTTGCCGGAACATTTTCTTTTACTCCGAATATGAATACCCATGTTCTTATCCCTTTAACCGGAAAAATTGCTTACGTATTCCCGGTGGGATCATTTGAAATCCCGGTTTTTTTCGGTACCGGACTTGCCGTAAACAAGGTTGCAAACCAGGTTTACTTCGGAACAATACTGAAACCGGGTGCTTCAGTTTACTGGAATATGAACCTGAGATGGGGTTTCGGATTAACAGCACAATACTGGATTGTTCCTGAAGTGTATTTTGGAGATAAGTCAGACAATACATCTTTCGGTAACTTCATGGATATAGGTTTTTCAGCACGGTATCATTTTTAAGAGGTATAACAACAATGAAAATTGAAAATATTTTTTCTTACCTGGTCATTTTAGCCTTACTGTTCGTTTCTTCCCTATTTACTGCCTGCAATGTAAACGGACCGGGAATATTCTATACAATCTACAACGAGAAAAAGATTTCCGAATCATTAGTTAGTGACAAACCTGTTTATAAGGTTGTTTCTGCCGGCAGCTCTCTTTATGTACGTGCCGGGGCTGCAGTTTATAAAAATGATGGGACAGCCTGGAACAAAATTGATCCTCCTTCGGCGGGGATGCGGGCTGTATCACTTGGAAGGATTGGCAGCGCTATATATGCGGTCTATGAATCAGAAGCTTCAGGAGCACTATCGGATACAATTTACACCCTTTCGGGTACTTCCTGGAGTAAGCTTTCGGACACAGTTCCCGCTGTTTCGGCCATTGACGGATCTCTTAATCTTTCATTAATAACAGTGGATCATGATAATAACATCTTTTTCATCAACCAGCGTACCGGCAGCGGAACCTATTCTTTCTATTCGTTTGATGGATCTTTTCACACCTTAACTTCGGAAGATGTTTCTCAGCCCGTTATCAGTGCTGCTGTCAGTGGGGTGAATTATTTTCTTGCCGCATCTAACATTTCCGGAAGCAGTGTTCTCTATACTACAAACGGTTCGAGTACGGTTACGACAGTTATAACTACTGGATTTGATACAGCAAAAACTATCGGCGGAATATCCGAAGATGCGTTAAACGGGAATCTCTATCTTTCAACAAGAGATGGGTATCTTTACAAAAGTTCCGACGCTGCAGGTGTAGATTGGGGGACAGGTTCATTAAATTCCACTGCACTTACCGATTCCTACGGGACAGCATGTCTTGGTGACATGGCTGTGGTTGACTATAATGGTACTGATTATCTGATTATTGCTGCTGACAATGGTTACTTTGAAATGGATCTTACCGGGACTTCGCCTGAACTTCCTACCGTTACGGCAGAAAACTTTGAGACCTACGAGCTGAGCCAGGAAGCTGTCTTTTCTCTTTATACCGAAACTGACAAGATTTATATCGGGTCAGACAACGGGTTATGGCTTTCTGAATACAGCGGAGGGCCTGCCCTGGATAAAGAATAGTTCTTAGTTACTTATATTTCCAAATGGCGAAGAGGAGAACCCTGAGAAGGTGTTCAGCTCTTCGCTGTTTTTTATTCCAAGACCGTTGTAAATAACAAGTTCCTGCCAGCCGTAAATGCTGTTTTTCTGTATAACCACCCTGTTGTTTCCTGTTATAACACAAGCTGTAGTGGCGGCGCCTCCGTCAGTTTTGAAAACACTGTCGAAAATTTTAATAGTTCTCATTCCTTTAAAGTTCATAAGCGTATTACCGTACGTGGACCCTGAAACGCTGACAGTACTTCCTGTTATGGAAAAATCGGATCCACGTAGAGTAACAAAGGATGTATCAAAGCTGTCCTGAATAGTTACCGAACCCTGAGTATATCTTAAAAAGGAATCATTGCCTCTGAAGATAAACATGAAATCCTTTGTTTTTTCAGTGGTAATAGCAAGGCGATCTGCGGTAAAACTGCTGCTGTCGAGATTAAAAACAGAAATCCCCTTTCCCGCATACCCTTTAATACTCGTAGAATAAAAATCAAGACTGGATTCTTTTGCATCGATAAATGAAACAATACCAGAATCCTTTCCACTTTCAATGTTTGAGTTTTTAATGGTCAGATCCGAGTTTTCCAGGTAAAATAGGAGAGATGAAATAGTACTTTTCCCTGATAATATCGTGCTGTTGTTTAACTCAAGACTGCTGTTTTTCAACCTGTACAACTCTGCCATTTGAGAAATACCGCCGCCGATATGTATATTAGTCATGATCGAAGTAACCTTGTCAGTAAAATCAAATAGCCGTAATCTGGAAACAGCACCGGTTACATTCAACCGGACGTTTTCCATTTTAAATACGGAATTACTTACAGAAAAGATTGTTGAATTGTTTGCAGAACCAATAGTAACTGAGGAATCCTTCATTTCAATAATTCCTGAAACAGCTCTAAACAGGTTCATTCCCCGTCCATTTGCAAATATGAACTCACACTTTCTCAATAAGAGGTTTCCCCCTGATTGATTAATAACGGAAGAATTGAGATCAAGATTGGTAATGGTACTGTTAATAATGGAGGCCTTACCTTCTTTAAGAATAAACAGAGGTTCTGCGGGGTTATGGCTGCTGCCTGCTGAGAAAACAGTTCTGGAAGAACTTTTTCCCCATGATTCCAGGTTGAAACCGCCTATTATGGATATATCATTGTTAAGAGTAATCGTATCGTTGATCAGATACTCACCCTCTGTTACATAGATTGTATTTCGGTTTTTTTTGTCTGCAAGGAGTAATGCTTCATTCAGAGTTTTCAACGGCCGCGTTCTGGTGCCGTCATAACTGTCTTTACCATGGGTGGAAAGGTAAACAATCGCTTTGTCGATTGAGAAATTTAGAGAATGGACTGAGCTGGTATTTCCTGCAGCATCCTTCGTGTAGGATGACAGTCTGAATTCTGCAAATTCCCCATTCTTTACCTCTGTATAAATACTTCCGGTATACTTTTTAAAACCTCCGGTTACCGACTGGTTATTCCTGAACAGTTCATAAAAAACTGAACCATTATCAGATTTTATTTTTATTTCACGGTTATCCTGATAAAAATCTTTATCTGCTATTCCGCTGATAACCGGAATAGCCGGTTTTTCTTTATCAATGGTAAAAAAGTAGCGTTCTTCTTTTGAAAGGGGGGTTAACGTTTCTTTATCAAATTCACGCACACGAACTGTCACAGATGTTACCTGCCCTTCTTCGACATCCAGATCAAGCTTTGAATCAAATTGAGGAGAGATAATAGAAACAGACGGGGGTTTTTCACTATTAAACCCGATTTCATAGTAAAGGTTTGAATTCTGAAATCTTTTTTTGATACTTACTTTATGATTGTATATTCCGTTGTTCGTTACGCCAGTAATGAGGCCGTGTTTTCTATTCTCAAGAGTAATGGACTTATTTTTAACAATACTGCTATTGGAATAGATGTCCTGAGTATAATAGAACAGTGTGGTTGACAGTGAATTACGTACGTTTATATTAAAAGGATCCGTATATTGCTTAAAAGAACCCTTTCCCAATCTGTAAAAAACTTTATTGCCTTCTGAAACTGGAAAATACAGTATTGATGAATAATCACTCCCCGGAATAATAACCGGCTCTATGGTTCGGGGTTTTTCTTTGGAAATTTCGACCGATGCTACTGAAATGCGGGAACTTTTATTCCCGGCAGCATCAACGGTCCAGGCATGTACAGTATAGTCTGTTTTCCCATTGGCTGCTCCCTTAAGGGAAACGGGAGCTGTGTAGGAAAATACGGTACCATCTTCCAGGGGGCTGCCGTCTTCATCAATACGGTAATAAATCTTTGAATCAGCTTCTGCAAACATGGAAAAAACAACATCGGTATTGGTATGTCTGTTTTCTGGGAAACCCGAGATTCGTGGTGCGGCAGGCGGTTTCCGGTCTATTCTGAATGAAAGAGGTTGTGTGCTGATAGTAGAATTACCTGCAGCGTCAACAGATGCCGCATACAGCGTGTACCTAATATCACTGTTTTCTCTCCCTTTGATAACATATCCTTCATTCAGCAGGATGCCCTTTTGAAAGAAACTGTCTATATCTTCAGGAGCTGACGGTTCATTCCCTTCAACCAGAATAATCCAAACATCAGAAACATCACGCCTTGAAGCTTTCACCGTTACAGCATTGTTGTATAGCTTTCCGTTTTCAATATTCTCAAAGAGAGGTTCCTGTGGATTCTCTTTATCTATAACAAAATTAAATACAGAAGTATTCTTTTCATCTTTACCATATAGGTTTTCTGCATAAATTTTTAATATATATTCTTTTCTCAAACCGTCAGGACAGCTGAAAGTTATCGTTCCCGGTAGTAATTTTCTGCTCCCGTTAACCCCGTCAACAGAAAGCGAATAATAGAGAACAGTATCCAGATTTGGAAAGCTTCTCAAGGTTACATCAGAATTATACAGCCCATGGTCAGAAAGCCCTTTGATACGGAAGCCTGCAGACAAACTCGTTTTAGGAATTCTGAAACCGACAGTATCACTGATATGACCTTCTCTGTTTTGAGAATATGCATAAATATAGTCATATCCGGAATATACAGTTTCTGGGATTTTTGCAGTGTACAACTGGTAACTTCCCTTCTTGTCGAAAGCATAGTATATCGTTGGTGCCCCGGTCAAAGAGATCTCTTTATCTTTAATTTCAAAAACAGGCTGCTGTGGTGGATAGGTGTTATAGTTAAACTTTAAACTGGATAAATCGGAAATATTACCTGATGAATCCACCAGAACAGCATTCAGGATAAAAGTGCCCTTTATTCCATTAGGAAAAGAAAGGAGCATATCCTTCTTTCCAAGAAAAGAACGGATATCTGGATTACCGGGGTCATTACCCGAGTAGTTCGTAAGGTAATACAGCGTATTATTCTCGGCATTCTTTGTCACTATACGGTATCTTGTACTGCTTATCTTTTTCAATTCCAATTCCGGTGCATCAGGCGGTTCAAAGTCAAAAGTAACAAGCTTCGAAACAACACTGCTTTCAGAATTGTTTTCAGCAATACATACAGCCTTTACCATTATTGATCCCGAAGTAACATTTTTCGGTATAGGAGCATAAAAAGGATTCCTGTAAAGAGATGAATATTTATCAGGAGATGAACCGTCAAGAGTATAATATACGGGGTGTGAACTCTTTCTGAATATTCTTATTTTTATATTTTTTTTATCTTTTCCGTTGGTAAAGGTAATAACAGGAGATCCCGGTTTTTCCCGGTCAAAGATATAAAAAAACCTGTACTCATCATTACCTGAAACAGTTTTCGGGAATATGCGTAAAGGAATACAGATTTTAGTTCCCGTTACAGGGTTTAAAAACAGCTCAGAATTATTAAAAGAGAGTAAAGCAGGTCTGTCAGTCTTATCGCTAAGGGTAAATTTGAAATCAGTACCCGGGGAAGTAATCTTCAGGGGGTCATAGTAGACACCGCTTTCTGGTAAAAGCATATCGTAATGGGAATCTTTAATGGTAAATGTGATGGTTTTTTTTATTGGACTGGTACTGCCTTCAGGAAGTCCTGCGATATTAAGGGTATATACCCCTTTTGCCTTGAAGAGAATAGGACCACGATAGGTAGTTCCAAATTTTGCAGGATCATTATTACCTATTGAATAACGAATCCACTTAAAACCGTTTGTATCCAGGTACAGCAGCTGGCTGTTCATGAAAGATCCTTCTACCGGGCTGTATACTTTTATTGAACTTGTTTTTTCTACGACAGGCAGGATAACATAATTGCGTGAAACGACCGTACTCCTCCGCCCATAGGAATCCTGGGAAAAAACGGCAAGGTTATAATCCTGCTGCTCCCCGGTCTGCTTTAAAATAATTTCTTTTCCATTCCACTTTTTAAACGTACCGTTGGTTTCTCCGGTTAAAGAATAAAAAACGGATACTCCGCTCTCATTAAAATTTATACTGACATCAGTACTGTATACACCTGAATCAGGTGCCGGAACAGGAGGGGGGACAACAGTTTTATCTATTGTATAGGTAACGGTGATGGAGTCCAGAAGCTTTGCATTTTTATAAAGGAAAGCTTCGATTGTATATGTCTTTCTCTCTCCGGGCAAGGAAGAGAGCAAGATTGGTTCAGAATAAATAACTTCCGGAGCACTCTTATCTCCGGCAAAATGATACTTAAGCAGTCCGGCGGAGCTGGATTTAAAATCAAGATATATATTCCCGAAATATCTTCCTTCGGGATAATTGGTATAAATTACCGCACTATCCGAAGGATAGGCTTTAGGTACTGAAATAAAAAGAATTAGTAAATAGATAAAACGTTTTAAAGGCATTTTACAATATTTTTTCGTTAAATATTTTCTTCAAATCCGGGTTATTTTTGTAATAATATTTCTCCAGCTCTTCTTTGGTCAGACCGAGAAATTCATGGCTCATATAATGAATCCAGATATCTTCCTCGGGAGAATTTATTACGTGAGTTCTGCAGCTGTAGTCAGGGAGAAGGGGGAGTTTTTTTTCAAGGTATGTTAAATCTTTATAATCATGAACTGCAATTTTAAGATCACTTCTTGGAATCCCGTGATTTATTATTACCTCACCAAGATAGTTTATTGTTTTACCGGAATCATATATATCATCAACCAAAAGAATTTTATCACCGTTTCTTAAATATTCGGGTTTATACGTCCATCCATCGATCATAACACTGGAATGTTCCCTAATATCAGTATAAGACCTTGCTACAACTGCTGCATAAAAGACAGGCCGCCCAGTTTTCTTTACAATCTTGAAATATTCACTCATCACGTTTCCGATATAAGCCCCACCTCGTAGCGAAACGTATATAACATCAGGAATAAACCCGTCATTATGTATTGTGTAGGCTAATTCGAGAGCATTATCACGAACAGCATCATATGAGATAAAATCT
>Ga0164318_10000235_pt1 | contig 38251 bp, 38 predicted proteins | sample GuaBasSedimGuay9_FD_113734 | JGI IMG/M metagenome (GOLD analysis project Ga0164318, IMG submission 113734) | Subseafloor sediment microbial communities from Guaymas Basin, Gulf of California, Mexico - Guay9, Core 4571-4, 0-3 cm | ecosystem: Environmental > Aquatic > Marine > Hydrothermal vents... | reverse complement strand
CTTTAAGCTGTTATTCGAATATGCCCCCGACGCCTATTTTCTTCATGATCTGACCGGCAATTCGATCAATGGCAATCAGACCGCGGAAAAGCTGGGGGGATATCGGCGGCAAGAGTTTATTGGCAAAAATATCATGGACTTACCCCTGTTAGACCCTCAGCAAAGATCGCTGATTCCGGGACTTCTGGCTCAAGTGGCTCAAGGTCAGACAGCAGGACCGATCGAACTTACCCTCAGTCAGCGCTACGGCAGCAAGGTTAACGTTGAAATAAGAAGTTATCCGGTAAACTTCCGCGGTCAGCCGCTGGTATTGGGAATCGCCCGGGATATTACGGCGCGCAAGAAAATGGAAGAAGAGCTGATTAAGGCCAGCAAACTGGAGTCGCTCAGTATTCTGGCCGGGGGCATTGCCCATGACTTCAATAATCTGTTGCATGGTATTTTAGGAAATCTCTCTCTGGCGCGCACGATGCTAAACCCCATTTCCCGCGATGAGCTATTTAAGAGGTTGAGCGCGGCTGAGAGTGCCTGCCTGCGGGCCAGCGAGCTGACGCAACAATTGCTCACTTTTGCCAAAGGCAGCCTGCCGGTTAGAAAACCCACGTTAATCAGCGAATTAATCAAGGATGGGGTCAACTTTGCGCTGATCGGCTCCATGGTGCGCGGGGAATTGGACCTCCCCGACCATCTCTGGCCGGTGGAGGTTGATGCGGGACAATTGAGCCAGGTACTTAACAACTTGCTGATCAACGCGGAACAAGCCATGCCCCAGGGCGGCATTATCAAGGTGACCGCCCAAAATATCACTATCGACGATAAATCTACTCTCCCACTCAGAGCAGGTAAATATGTCAAGATCTCGATCATTGATCAAGGAACCGGAATTCCCAAAGAACATCTGAGCATGATATTTGATCCCTATTTCACCACCAAACAGCAAGGCAGCGGCCTGGGTCTGGCCACCTCTTATGCGGTTATTAGGAATCATGGGGGTTATATCGCGGTAGACTCCCAGGTCGGCGTGGGCACCAGTTTCCATATTTTTCTCCCTGCCTCTAAGAAAAAAGTCATTGATGCTACCGAGGTAACAGACAGACCGGTAGCTGGTCAGGGTAGAATTCTGGTCATGGATGATGAAGCCATAATCCGGGAGCTGGTCGCCAAAATGCTGGAAAGAATCGGCTACGAGGTAGAGTGCGCCCGGGACGGAGCCGAGGCCTTAAAATTATATGCCCAAGCCAAAAACACGGGGCAGCCCTTTAACGCGGTTATCCTGGACTTAACCATCCCCGGCGGTATGGGCGGCAAGGAAGCCATCAAGAGATTGCTGCAGTTGGATCCCCAGGTTAAAGCGATTGTGTCCAGCGGTTATGCCGACGGAACTACGGTGGCCAACTATAAAGAATATGGTTTTCAGGGCATCATTCCCAAACCTTATCGGCTCGCCGAACTGAGCCGGGTATTGCATGGGGTTATCAATCGGCCCGACTGCCAGGAGCTAGCTTAAATAATAAGGGAAGGTAATCTACCAGCTTAAGATTATTAAAAATACCATGGTCTTTGATTTCGGCCCAAACTCTCCCCCTTCCCGCTCCTTACCGCCTCCCCGATTTCTCAATAGCTTAATAATAATTTGCTAGTTTACAATAATTTGATGATAAATTAACCGGATACTAATACATCTATTACAGTATTATATTATAAATTGGCCAGGATAAATTTAGGAGATGGTTAATGGCGAAAGAACGGATCTTGGTGGTCGAGGACGAGGAAGATATCCTGGAATTGGTCAGATATAATCTGTCTCGGGAAGGATTTCGCATCACTGGCGTAACCTCCGGGGAAGAAGGCTTGAAAACCGCCCGCAGCATGTTGCCAGAGTTGGTTTTACTCGACCTGATGCTGCCCGGCGTGGACGGCCTGGAGGTCTGCCGGGTGCTCAAGCATGATGCCAAAACCCAGCATATTCCCGTGGTGATTCTCACCGCCAAAGGTGAAGAAGCCGATATTGTGGCCGGCCTGGAACTGGGGGCTGAAGACTATGTCACCAAACCCTTTAGTCCGCGGGTGTTGGTCGCACGGGTGCGCGCCGTGCTGCGCCGCCGGGCGATTGAGCCGCCAGGAGATAGCGCGCCGCTAACCATCCATGAATTATCCATTCATCCCGGACGCCATGAGATTATGGTGGCCGGACAACCGGTGGAACTGACGGTGACTGAATTCCGCTTGTTGCACATGTTGGCCCGTCGTCCGGGCTGGGTATTCACCCGCACCCAAATCATCAACGGCGTGCACGGCGACGATTATCCGGTTTCGGACCGTTCCATAGATGTCCAGATCGTCGGCCTGCGCAAAAAGCTGGGACCCTGTGGCAACTATATTGAAACGGTGCGCGGCGTCGGCTACCGCTTTAAGGAATAATATAGTATTCTGTTTTGGGTTTTCTGTTAGATTTATTCATCAAATAAGCGCGTTTAGTTATGGCATGGTTCGCTCTAAATAAAATTTCGGTATAATTGATGGCCCGCAAACGGCTTCTCTGGCATCTTTATCCTTCCTATTTACTAATCACCATTATTTCTCTGGTAGCGGTTACCTGGTATATTTCCCGGGTCTGGGAGCAGCTCTATCTCAACCAGATGGCCATGGATTTGGGAGATCAGGCCAGCCTGCTGGAGATGCAGGTGGGAACCAGGCTAAGATTATCCTCCGGCGCGGAATTGGATGCCCTCTGTAAATCCTGGGGGCAGAAAACTCATATCCGCTTCACCATTATTTTGCCCACCGGCCAGGTGCTGGGTGATTCCCACCATGATCCGGCGCTCATGGATAATCATAGCGACCGTCCGGAAATCCGGGGAGCGCTGGCCGGCCAGATTATCACCAAAACCCGAAAAAGCTACACCCTGGACCAAGAGATGATGTATGTGGCCCGGCCACTTAAGGAGCAGGGCCGGGTAAGCGGGGTGGTCCGGGCCGCGATTCCGGTGGCCGCCATTGACCAGGCCTTGGCCTCGATCTATCCTAAAATAGCTTTCGCGGGGCTGGCGATCGCCTTGATGGCCGCCATCCTCAGTTTATTTGTGGCGCGGCGTATTACCCGGCCTTTGGAAGAAATGAAGCGGGCCGCGGCCCGTTTTGCCCAGGGCAATCTGAGTCGCAAAGTCCCGGTACCATCGTCGGATGAGTTAGGCAGCCTGGCGAACGCCTTGAATCATATGGCCGTCCAGCTAGACGATCGCATCCGCACCATCCTCAGACAGCGCCACGAGCACGAGGCTATCTTATCCAGTATGGTGGAGGGCGTCGTTGCGGTTGACAGCCAGGGACATCTCATCACCTTGAATACTGCCGGGGGCCAACTCCTCGGAGTGGAGGCCCACCAGGTGCAGCATCGCAGTATCCAGGAAGTAATCCGCAACACCGACCTGCAATGGTTTGTTAGCCGGGCCCAGACCGCAACTGCCGCCATCGAAGGCGAAATCGTCTTGAACGACAACGACGGACGCGTTCTCCAGGCCCATGGTACTCAGCTCCGTGATCTCCAGGGCGCGCCGATCGGGGCGTTGATTGTACTCCATGATGTCACCCGCTTGCGCCAACTGGAAAATGCCCGCCGGGACTTTGTAGCCAATGTCTCCCATGAACTCCGGACCCCGATTACCTCCATCAAAGGCTTTGTCGAAACTCTGCAGGAGGGAGCTCTGGCAGAACCGGATAAGGCCAAAGAATTTTTAGACATCATGGCTCGCCAAGCTGATCGTCTGAACCAGATTATTGAAGATCTGCTCAGCTTAAGCCGACTCGAACAAGAGGCGGACCAGGTCAAATTCAGCCTGATTCTGAGCCCGATCAATGAGGTGGTTCAAGCCGCGGTCCAGGCCTGCGCCAATCGCGCCGCCGCCAAAGGCATCACCCTGCTGACCGCCACCACCAAAGACCTGCAGGCCCCGATCAATGTCCATCTGTTGGAGCAGGCCCTGGTCAATCTGATCGATAACGCGGTTAAATACAGTCCTACCGGCAGCGTGGTCCAGGTGGAAACGGAGAGCAACCAGCATGACATCATCCTGCGTGTGCGCGACCAAGGCATCGGCATCAATAAAGAGCATCTGCCCCGCATCTTTGAGCGTTTTTATCGGGTTGATGCCAGTCGCAGTCGCAAAGTAGGCGGCACCGGTCTGGGACTGGCGATTGTCAAACACATTGCCCAGGCCCACAGCGGCCGGGTGACAGTGGCAAGCTCTCCGGGGCAAGGCAGCGTGTTTGCCTTACACATTCCGAAAAGATACTTTAATCAACTTTAGCTTGCTAATAGATCTTTAATAAAGTTTGTAATCAATTCTAACTAACTGCTTGTCATCTGCAAATAATTTCCTTTTATCCTTCCTTTGCTGAGCCTAAGACCAGACGGTAAACTACCGCCAGAGTCAGATCAGGCTAGCCCTAAAATCATTGTCGGGCTAAGAAAAATTTTTTCATTACTTAAACTTATATATAGCGTGGTAAGCCGGCCGGCCTGGCAATAACTTTCTGGTTGGCAACTTACCAGCCGGCTTAAGAAAGGGGTGATAACCGTAAGCTAAATCGGGATTTCAATTTAGGGGCAAAGGTGTGGGGGAAGTGGATTGATTGTGATGTCGTTAACTGAACCAGAAATAACCATTGAGGGAGAAAGGAGAATAGCGGTGGCAAGTCAAGTTTCCAAACCAAAGGTTTGGCGTCGAGGCTATGGTCTTATTTCCCTTGCCTTAGGCGTCATGGTCCTCACGGTCATTTTGGGGACCGTGTCCCCGGGAGCGGCCCGCGACCCGCTGCTGGAGGTGTTGATCCGTAAGGGGGTTCTCACCCCCCAAGAAGCCAGCCAGGTAGAACTGGAAGCCAAAGACCTGGAAAAGGAAAGAGAACAGAAGGTTGCTAAAGAGGTCACCAAATCGGTCGAAAAAAATGCCGACAAATTGGTGCCCAAGGCCTTAAAAGACCTGCAGATCAAGTTTTTGGGCTATGTCGATTACTCCTTGGGGGAAAGACCGATACGGGACAATACCGGACGCTACAAAGGACAACAGAACTCATACAACCAGTTTGATCTGACCCGGGCCTACATCACCATTCAAAAGAAGATCACTCCCTGGATGTCAGCCCGAGCCACCCTGGACCGGCATCGTCCTGGGGGTAACGATTATGAAGTGCGGTTCAAATACTATTATGCCGAATTGCGGCCTCCCAATTTAGGATTCTTGACCGATATGAAATCCGAGATCGGCATGGGCCACATGCCCTGGCTCGATTTTGAAGAGCATATCAATCCCTACCGCTGCCAGGGGACCATGGCCATTGAGCGGGCCGGAATCTTTAACTCTGCCGATCTAGGCGTCAGTCTGCGGGGCTATTTCGGCGGTCGGCTGCCGGAATCCAAGGTGGTAATCGGAGATAGTCATTATGACGGCCTCTATGGCAGCTGGCACATTGGCGTCTATAATGGCGCCAGTTATCACAATCGGGAGAACAACGATAACAAGGTGGTGGAATACCGGGTAACCCTGCGCCCCCTGCCCTATTATCGCTGGTTGGCCGGTTTGCAGTTGAGCTACTTTGGCTTGTACGGGAAGGGCAATGATAGTATTAATACCTATGCGACCCTGGCTAATGTCGCTCCCCTGTCCACCAATAACAATTACTTCGCCGATTGGGTTACCCATCTGGTGATGTTGAGTTATCAGAATCCCTGGGTCATCTTTACCGGCCAATATTACGCCGCCAAAGGCGGTCAGGAAGGTCGCCGAGTTGATCCGACCGGCTCGGCGCTCTGGGGCCATGGTTTTTCCTTCTTCGGCAATGTCAGGTTCCCCTGGTGGGAGCGGCGCTTAAACCTATTTGCCCGCTTTGACTATTACGACGCCGATAAAGACAACGAATATTATCCCAGCGCCATGTACCACAAATATATTGCCGGCTTGGCCTATGAGCTTTACAAGAAAAACCTGTTATTGTTGGTTTTCGAAACCACTAATTATGGCCGCAATATCCATGACTGGCCTGGCTGGAACGGTACCCGCTCGTATTTGACCAGACCGGATCGCTTTAACACCGGCTTGGATGACGATACCCGCTTCCAGATGGTCTATCAGATCTACTTTTGATCTCAGACCAAAAATTGCCGCGCTGCCGGGTAGTCAAGTTAATACCACATCCTGGCGGTTAGAGCAGGGGAGATTCTGCGGCGCTTATGCAAAATTAACCGATTGTTAACCAAAGTCTAACAATTTTAATCAAAACTTAATTATCCCCGCGGGCCATTTCCATCTGCGGGGACTGAGAGGAGGTTGGCAATGAAAAAAACTTTATGTTTGGCGTTAACCTTAGCATTTATTTTTGGCGTCTTCGGGCTGGCCCAGGCCGAAGCCATGAAGATCAACGGCGCCGGGGCTTCTTTCCCTTATCCGGTCTATTCGCAGTGGGCCCACAAATACAAGGACTTAAAGGAAGTAGAGGTTAATTATCAGTCGATCGGCTCCGGGGGCGGCATTGCCCAGATCAAGGCCAAGACCGTCAATTTCGGGGGCACGGACAAGCCATTAAAGCTGGAAGAGCAGAAAGAATCTGACCTCTTGATGTTCCCCATGTTGATCGGCGGTATTGTCCCGGTGGTCAATATTAAAGGTATCAAAGCCGGTGAGCTGCAGCTTTCGCAAGAGCTACTGGCCAATATCTTTATGGGTAACATCAAATCTTGGGACGACCCGGCGATCAAAAAGGCCAATCCCGATCTGAAGCTCCCCAAACAGGCGATCACCATTGTCCACCGGGCGGACGGTTCCGGCAGCACCTGGCTGTTCACCCATTATCTAAGCCAGATTTCCCCGGACTGGAAAGCCAAAGTGGGTTACGGCAAGGTAGTCTCCTGGCCCACCGGGATCGGCGCCAAAGGTAATGAAGGGGTGGCGGCCAATGTCAATCGCGTAATGGGCGGCATCGGCTACGTCGAATATGCCTATGCCATCAAGGGCAACCTGACATATGCCAAACTTGAGAATCAGGCCGGCAAATTTGTCGCCCCCAGCATTGAGTCGTTCCAGTCGGCGGCGGCCTATGCCGATTGGAAAAACGCTCCGGGCTACTTCATGGTGCTGACCAACCAACCGGGGGACAACACCTGGCCCATCGCCGGCGCCACTTTTATCCTGATCCATAAAACCCAGCCGGACGTGAAGCTGGCCAAAGCCATGTTGGAATATTTTGAGTGGTGCTTCAAACACGGCAGTGATATTGCCACGCAGTTGCACTACGTGCCTATGCCCGAGGAAGTGGTCAAAATGGTAGAAGCTTCCTGGACCCAGGAAGTTAAAGCTGACGGCCAGCCGGTGTGGCAATAAAATCTGACCTTCTAATCCAAAAGTTCAGCGTCGATTACCATTATTTAAAAGCTGAGGTCGAACCATGGGGGCGACCCGCCGGCTCGCCTCCATGGGCGTAATTTAAGGAGTAGGTGGTGCGGGAACCCAGAGTCCTAAGATTTTTTCAGCTCTGGCCCCAGACCGGGGCCGAACCCCTCGGCGACGTCGGTTTTCGCTGGCTGTCGGGGTGCTGCGCCCTTTTAGTGCCCTTACTGATTTGGGCTATTTTTGTGCAATTATTATATTACTCGCTCCCGACCATCAAGACCTTTGGATTGGGATTTCTGTTTTCTCAGACCTGGAACCCGGTGACCCAGGAATTTGGCGCGGCCAGCAGTATCTTTGGCACCCTGATCTCCACCCTGATCGCCATGCTGCTGGCGGTGCCCTTAAGTATGGTTATTGCCCTGCTGCTGGTGGAATTGGCGCCGCCCTGGATCAGCCGGGTCATCGGTACCCTGATTGAGCTGTTGGCGGCCATTCCCAGCATTATCTATGGCATGTGGGGCTTATTCGTCTTTGCGCCGTTCATGGCCGATTATGTGCAACCCGCCCTGGGCCATACCCTGGGTTTTCTGCCGCTCTTCCAAGGCCCGCCAATGGGCATTGGCATGCTGACCGCCGGGATTATTTTGGCGTTTATGATCCTGCCGTTTATCACCATGATCACCCGTGACGTGTTCACCCTGGTGCCGCCGGTAGTAAAGGAGTCAGCCTACGGTATGGGTTCAACCACCTGGGAGGTAACTTATAAAGTAACCATCCCTTATGGTCTGGTCGGGGTTTTGGGAGCCGGGTTTTTAGGCCTGGGCCGGGCCTTAGGGGAAACCATGGCAGTCACTTTTGTGATTGGCAATACTCATCGGATCTCGGCCTCGCTGTTTGCCCCCGGCAACAGCATTGCCTCCTGCCTGGCCAACGAATTCGCCGAGGCCACCGAGCCCTTGTATGTCAGTGCCCTGATTGCCCTGGGACTGGTCCTGTTCATCGTCACTTATCTGGTCCAGGTACTGTCCCAAATACTGTTGCGCCGTATGTATCGTGCCTGGAGCGTGGGATTATGAATCGCCGCCCGCCGACCGGACGCCGCCTGATCAATTTTCTGGTCAGCGGCTTCTCTGTGCTGGCCTCACTGTTAGGCATATTTTTATTAGGATGGATTATCCTGGAAGTAATATATCGCGGCCTGACGGCGATTAATTTTGACTTTTTTATTAAGCTGCCCACTCCGCCCGGCATGGCCGGAGGCGGGCTAGGCAACGCCATCGCCGGGACTTTGGCAATGACCGGCCTGGCTACCCTGATTGCCGTACCTCTGGGACTATTGGGAGGGGTGTATTTAGCTGAATACGGAGAAGACTCGCGTCTCGCCGATAACAGCCGTTTCTCCGCCAATGTGCTGATGGGTATGCCTTCGATTATTATCGGCGTCTTTATTTATGCCATCGTTGTGGTGCCGCTCAAACACTTTTCAGGATATGCCGGGGCCTTGGCGCTGGCGATCATTATGTTGCCGGTCATTTCCCGCACTACCGAAGATATGCTGCGCCTGGTTCCCAATACCCTGCGGGAAACGGCCCTGGCCCTGGGGGCGCCACGCTGGAAAGTGACCGTGTTGATTGTCTTTCGCGCCGCCCGGGCCGGGTTAATCACCGGCGGTCTGTTGGGCGTGGCCCGGGTCAGCGGCGAAACCGCGCCGCTATTATTCACCGCCTTGAATAGCCCGTACTGGTTCCGGTCCTTGGGGGAACCGATGGCCAATTTAACCGTGACCATCTTCAATTATGCCATGTCACCCTACCGCGACTGGCAGCAAATGGCCTGGGGGGCGTCGCTGCTGATTACGGTGGGAGTCCTGGCCCTTAATCTAACGGCGCGTTTCGTCCTTCAAGAAAAAAGATAATCACAAGTTGCCGGGGAGCTAATACTGAACGTAGGGCCGACCCGGGGAGGTGAACCAACGGGACGCCTCTATGCGGTTAAAGCGAATAACCATTAAAACACTAGGTCATGGAAAAAATGAATTATCCAGAACCTGCCTGGGTCCTAGAATCCTCTGAGGAAAGCGTGGATACGCCCCGGCCTGCACCAAAACCCGGCATCAAGCTCTCGGTTCGCCACCTGGACTTTTATTATGGCAATCAGCAGGCCTTATTCAATAATAATCTGGACATTGCCCAGCACCAGGTGACCGCCATCATCGGCCCTTCGGGTTGTGGCAAATCAACTCACATCCGGGTCTATAATCGGATTTTTGAGCTTTACCGGGACCAACGGGCTACCGGCCAGGTGCTGTTGGATGGAAAAAATATTTTAGAGCCCTCCCAAGACCTCATGGAGCTGCGCCGCCGGGTCGGCATGATTTTCCAGAAGCCTACCCCGTTCCCCATGAGTGTGTTCGATAATGTTGCTTTTGGATTAAAATTGCATTATCGTATGACCAAGAGCGAAATGGCTGAGCGGGTCGAGGATGCCTTGCAGCGGGCAGCCCTGTGGGACGAAGTCAAGGACTTTCTGCGCAAACCGGGCACGGCCCTGTCCGGCGGCCAGCAGCAGAGATTGTGTATTGCGAGGGCCATTGTGGTCGAACCCGAGCTGTTGTTAATGGATGAACCGTGCTCGGCTATCGATCCGATTGCCACCCGCAAAATAGAAGAGTTGATTTATATGTTGAAAACAAGATATACTATTGTCATCGTTACCCATAACATGCAACAGGCGGCCCGGGTCGCTGACTTCACCGGTTTTTTCTACCAAGGACGGATTATTGAGTTCGGCACCACTGACCAAATATTTACCAACCCGATTAATAAGCAGACGGAAGAATATGTTACCGGTCGTTTTGGATAATTACTCAGAAAGGACAGGCATTCATGGCGCGTCCGCTTCAACAAGAAATTGATAAGCTAAAAAACCGGGTGCTGTATTTTAGCGCCCTGGTCGAGGAAAATGTGCGCAATACCATCCGGGCTTTGGTGAGACGGGATACAAAACTGGCCAGCAAGGTTATTGACGCGGATGAGGACATTGACCAGATGGAAGTTGAAGTAGAGGAGCATTGCTTAAAAATCATCGCCCTCCACCAGCCGGTAGCTACCGACCTGCGCTTTATTATCGCCGTATTTAATATTAATAACGATTTGGAGCGGATCGGCGATCTGGCGGTCAATATTGCTGAGCGGGCCTTCGCCTTAGCCTCCTGCTCCGAGATCGATATCCCCTTTGATTTTTCCGGGATGGCCGAGAAGGCCTTGACCATGCTGAAAAACAGCCTGGATGCCCTGATCAACCTGGATGCAGACCTAGCCCGGAAGGTATGCCTGGCTGACGAAGAGGTGGACAACTTAAATCAGGAAATCTATAGCCAGGTCGAGGAAAGCATCCGCCAAAGTCCCGAGCGGTTGGACTGCCTGATCCAATTTCCTACTATATCGGCCGAATTGGAGCGCATCGCCGACCACGCTACCAACATTGCCGAGGAAGTAATCTATCTGACCGAAGGCAAAATTGTCCGCCATCAAACCGTAGAAGCCCCGAACTCGGTTCCCAAAGAGGGAAAAGTTATGGATATGACCAAGTTATTAAAATAACCAATTTAAATCCTACCAGTACCGGCAGGCCAGTCCTACTTGGGACGGGTTTTTTTTTAACCCCAGACCTGTACCGCTCCCTGCTCTCTCAATTCCACCCCAAAATTTTAAAGCCCCTCGGTGAGTAAACCACTGAAGGGCCTTAAACCATTACAAAACGATATGGGGTAATGATATTCTGTGGTGGTAGCGGGGACAGGATTTGAACCTGTGACCTTCGGGTTATGAGCCCGACGAGCTACCTGACTGCTCCACCCCGCGTCTTATAATTTTTAATTATATCCCTAATTAGGGAAGCTGTCAAGAGGAGCGTTCAAATTTAATAGTTAAGTTGAACCATAGTAAAATTGCTCGAAGCTGTTTCTCTTGTAATTTTACCTTGTTATTAAAACAAGTTACTTTAGGACTTTTTCCCGTCCCCGACCTAAGCGTTTAACATTTCCTGAATCCCCTTCGAAGTCGGCAAAATTTACAGTTCGATAGGATAAAAAGTTCTTTTTTGACTGCCCCTCGCCCTGGTGAAAACAACTTGAAGCCAGCTCTGTTTGGCTCTGGACTACTTATTAAGCCTGTCTGGATAAGCTGGCATAAGGATTGCAGACTTCCAAAGCAAAACCTTTGGGGGAATATAAGGTCAAGACCAGGATGGGTTTAGATCGCGTGCCTGTAAAAAAATCCGATGTCCGCTTAAATCAACTAAAGCAAGGCACAGTGCTTTTTAACCCGCGGACAGAGGAAGTGCATCTATTGAATCCGGCGGCGCTGTTGGTTTGGGAGTGTTGTACCGGCGTTTATACCATGAACGATATTGCCAGAATGATAGGGGCAGTGTATGGGATCGACGATCTGTCATCTGAAGTACAAGCTATTATCGAACAATTCTCGGTTAAGTTCATGTTAGAAATCGTTTATCGTCAATAATACTCTGGGGGAGGATTTAAACCCATGGTCAAAATAGGAAAATTAGAGAGCCTACTCTCCCACATCCCGTCGGCGCGACGCCAAAAGCTCATAAATGCCATTCTGAATGAAGCTTATCATCCTCCCCAGATGGTTTCCTTGCCTTTTGAATTAGTAACGCGCTTAGAATCTCCGCCCAGATTACCACAACAGCAGCAAATTCCGCTTAGTAATTAACCATTTATTACTTTAAATTGTGGTAATTAAGACTATAGCAGATAATTGACATTAATTTTTTTAAAGGCTCAAAGTCCAGGTCGAGATCTACAACTTAAAAATGTTTCATTAACCACCAATTTAAGCTGGGCACTTGGAGCTCCAAGCGTTTAAGTTCTTGGAATGCTCACCGCCAGCCATGACCAGTTATTGAAACCAGCGCCGCACCCAGTTCTTAATTATTAATCAGCTGAAATTAACACCCTTAGTGGTTCTGGCTGAATTTAATAATGAAATTATTTAAAGTGGTTATTCCCCGGCTCGGGCCAGATCGGGCGATACCACGGCAATACCCGAAAGCAGCAGCATAGCGCTACCGGCCAGGGCCACCAGGGCCAGCGAGACCCCGTATTGTAAACCGGCCAGATCGGAGACCCAGCCGATCAAGAAGGGCGACGGCACATCTCCCACCAAGTGAATAATGATAATATTTAAGGCCAAGGCAGTGGCTCGACGGGTAGCCCCGGCGACGCTGACGATTACCGTGGTCAGCACCCCCGGATTGAGAAACAGCAGAAAACAGGCGGCAAACAGGCCCACTCCGTAAAATAGGGGTTGGGTGGCAAAAATGGCCAGCGCCCCAAAGGGCAAGGCCGTCAGCACGCCCAGACCTCCGACCCAAAGGTGGGCGCGGCGGCTTCTGGCAAACAACCAATCACCCCCCAGACCGCCCACCAGGGTTCCCAAGCCCCCGGCAATGGTAGTAGCTAAAGCCATCAACAGATTGGCTTCCTTGAAGCTCAAGCCTTTGTGCAACTCGAGAAAACGCGGCATCCAAAAAGCCAGTCCGCCCAGCGCAAAGGTTAGCAACCCATAACCCAGGGTGACCCGACGGAAGGTAGGAATCTTCCAGAGTTCCCCGGCTACCAGCAAAGGCTGACGTAGTCCGCCGGTCTGAAAAGCTTCCGAGGCTGGAGCAGCAGGAGCCGTCTGTTTAGGAAGCGTGAAGATTAACAACCCCAGGCCCAGACCCGGCAATCCGGCCAGCATAAAGGCCCAGCGCCAGCCCCAGTAATAACCTAGCTGACCGCCAAAGTAATAGGCCAGGGCCGCGCCTACCGGGATGGTGGCGTAGAACAAGCCGAGGTAACGGGCGCGGCGGGTGATAGGAAGCACATCGGCCAGATAAGCGGGGGCCAAAGTGCCGAACGAGGCCTCCCCCAGCCCCACCAAGCCCCGCGCCAGCAGTAGGCCATAATAAGTGCTGACCCAGGCCGCCAGGCTGGTGGCCAGACTCCAAAGCATCGCGCCGGCAGCCATCAACCGGATCCGGCCCCAGCGATCTCCCAGATAGCCAAATACTGGCGACGACAACAGATACACCAGAAAAAAGGCAGTGCCCAGCAACCCAAAGGCGCGGTCCGACAGCCCCAGTTCTAGCTTAATAGGACTGGCCAGGGCGGCAATCACATAACGATCGAGATAATCGAGGAGATTGAGGCCGCTGAGAATCAGGATGGCCCTTGTAACATAAGACTTTTGTGGAGGTGAAATTGGCAAACTGACCCCGAGAGCATTCAACAGTAATAACTCAGCCTCTGTGACCTCAAATCTACCTTAATCTGGGCCACAATCTCTCAGGCCGCAATTTCCCCGGCGCAAATCTTATACCAAACCCTAAAATGCCGCATATCAGCACAACCCAGTCAGCGGCGGCCAGTCAAGATGTCAAAGTACTCCCAAAACTCCGGGAATGATTTGGCCACGCATTGTTCGTTGGTTATCACCAGGCCGGGGATTTTGAGGCCCGCCAGGGCAAAGCTCATGGCAATACGGTGATCATTATAGGTCTCGATAGTAGTACCATGAGGGTGGCCGCCTGGAATCGTCAAGCCCTCTGGGGTTTCCTGGGCGGCAATGCCGAGCTTGTGCAATTCGCTGGTCACCGCCTCCAGGCGATTGGATTCCTTATGCCTAAGATGAGCTACGCCGGTGATCACCGTCTTTCCCTGGGCAAAAGCGGCCACTACTGCCAGGGTCGGTACCAAATCTGGCATGTCGCTCATGTCGACGGTAAGGCCTTTAAGAGGTTTTCCCTGTAAAACCATGCCCTTGGCCGAATGTTCAACTTTACAACCCATTTGTTCTAAGATATGAACAAAACGGCTGTCTCCCTGGCAGGAATTAGTGTTAAGATTGGTTAACTGGACCCGTCCGGCGGTGATCGCCGCGGCGCCCAGAAAATAGGAAGCACTGGAGGCATCGCCTTCGATCTCATAGGTCCGGGCCTGGTAGCGCTGACCGGCGGGCACACGAAAAAACAGGTAATCCTGGCGGGAATAGGCAATGCCGAAGGCCGACATCACTTCAAGGGTAATATCTACGTAGGGCCGGGATACCAGTTCGCCGATCACCGTGATCTCCACGTCCTTATGGGCCAAGGGGGCGATCAGCAGCAGGGCGGAGAGAAACTGGCTGCTGATCCGGCCTGCTACCCGGGTGGGGCCACCGGCCAGGCCGCGGGCGTTAACCGTAACCGGTGGGCAACCGGTGTCGGCTTCGGAAACGGCTTCCACCCCTAAGGGGGTCAGGGCATCGAGTAGATCTTGAATAGGACGCTGGCTCAGGCGCTCGGAGCCCAGCAGGCGATAGCGACCGTGCCCCAGGGCCACTACCGCGGTCAGCAGACGCATAGAGGTGCCGGAATCACCCAAATAGATCGGCTTTTCGGGCACCTGTAGCTTAGCGCCGGTGCCCTGTACCTCACATGACGCGCCCGGCCAGTTAATCGACGACCCCAACTGGCTCAGGGCCGAGGCGGTCAGTAAAGTATCTTCGGCCCGCAAGGGATTTATCAAGACGCTAGCCCCATCCGCCAGACTGGCGGCGATTAGCGCCCGGTGGGTAAAGCTTTTGGAGCCGGGCAGGGTTATGGTCGCCTCGACCCGCTCCACCGGTATGATCTCAATTGTCATGGAATGGTTGTATTCTTTACTCTGTGCTTTTCTCTGTGTCTTGGTGCCTCTGTGGTTAATATTTTTCACCACCAAGACAGGAAAGACACAGAGGATTATTTAGATGTTAGCGCTAGCCCTGCCAGGGCGGCCTGGCGCATCACCTCTACCGGCGCGGGTTGGCCGGTAAACAACTCAAACTGGGCCGCACCCTGATAAACCAACATCTGTAGGCCATCAATGGTCTTCCCGCCGCGAGCCGCGCTCTCCCGTAACAGTCTGGTCTGGAGTGGCTGATAAACGATGTCCATGACCAGCGCCATCCGTCCCAACAGATTCGCATCAATGGGGATTTCCTCGACTTTAGGGGTCATGCCGATCGGCGTGGCGTTAATTAAATTCGTTGCCGGGCATTGAGCCAGGGCAGTTAAGGGGATAGCCTCCAGCTTGAACTCCTGGGCCAGGGCTTGCGCCCGGTCCCAGTCAATATCACTGACCGAAACCCGTCCGCCCGCCTCCTGAATGCCAAAGGCGATGGCCCGGGCCGCACCTCCAGCGCCCAGCACCAAGAAGTGCTGGCCGTTAATCTGGGTATGATCCCTAAGGGCCGCAATTGCCCCTAAATAATCGGTATTGCTGCCTTTAAGCCGCCCTTCGTGGTTGACTACGGTGTTCACCGCGCCCATGGCCGCGGCCTGGGCCTCAATCTCATCTAAAAGCGGGATGATTGCCTCTTTGAACGGTATGGTGACGCTGACCCCGCCAATGTTAAGCCCCCGCAGCCCCAAAACCGCCTGCTCCAGATTCTGCACCGGAAAGGCCACATAGACGGCGTTGACTCCCTGGGCCTGGAACGCGGCATTGTGCATGGCCGGGCTTAAGGAATGACTGACTGGTTGGCCCAGGATACCAAATATGCGGGTGCTGCCGTTAATCATGCCAGAATCTCCCAGATTGCTTCAACTTGCGCCGCGGTCAACTGTCCCGGCGCCGATTCCCGGCCCGCCGCCAGGGTGGCAAAAGTCAGATAGCTGCCCAGCAAGGGAGCGATGACGCGGGAAAACTTGCCATCCGGCCCCATACAGAAGGCAATAATTTCCTGGCCCCCGGCGTTGGCTTGCAGAATCAGCGCTAGCACCCGCAGGTTATCCTGGGGCGTCCGGGCCAGGGTGACCAGTTTGACCACGTCAGCACCCAATTGCATCTGCTCCTCCAGGATGTCCTGTAACTGGGCTGTTTCCGGCGTCCCCTGAAAATCATGCCAGGAGAGGATAATTTTGGTCCGACCCCGCTGTTTTAGCAGTTCATCCCGCCACCTGGTTTCCGCCCGCAGTTCCACATCCAGATATTCCACTCCCAGTTGCAGGGCTTCTTCCAACAGGCGTTGCCGGTCAGCTTCACCCCCCTGCCACTGCCCGCCTTCCTGCCGTAGCCGATTGGTGACAATCACTGGGCCCGGACGGTCCTGCAATAACCCTGGCAGATCGGGTTGAGCCAAATAATCAACCCGCAGTTCGGCCAGATAGCTGCGGGCGGCAATCTGCTCCAAGGTTTGCCGAGCCCCCTCGTTAGTCCGCTCTACGACTGGAACGCAGACTCTCAGTTTATTCAACTGATCTTCTCAATAGCTTCGGAGCGCGGGAACGAACCCATGATCTTAAAAAATACACTCAGGTGCTGCATTTCGGCCAGGCAACCCTTAACCGGCTCCTCTTCCTGATGGCCATCCAGATCGACGAAAAAGAGATAGCGCCAGGCCACCGTCTTTATCGGCCGGGAAACAATCCGGGTCATGTTAATCCGGTGCTCAGCCAGTGGCCGGAGCATGTTATATAAGGACCCGGGCACGTCATCCACGCCGAAAATTATGGAAGTTTTATCCGCACCGGTCAAAGCCTGACTTTGGGGGCCGATAATAAAGAAATGGGTGGCGTTTTCCCGATAATCCTCGATGCGGGGTTCTACTACCCTAAGATCGTAGAGCGAGGCCGCAAAAGAGCTGGCAATGGCCGCGGAATTGGGGTTTTGAGCGGCCTTCTGGGCGGCCAGACCGGTAGAGCGCACATCCATCACCGGAATTTCGGGGAGATGGGTCTTGAGCCACTTCCGGCATTGCGCGTAGGCCTGGGGATGCGTATAAATGATCTCGATGTCCTGGCGCTGACCGGTCCTGGAGATCAGGTCATGAGAGATCTCCAGATAGATTTCGCCGCAGATCTTGAGCGGCGTCCCGACGAATAGATCCAGAGTATCGTTGACCACCCCTTCGGTAGAATTTTCAATGGGCACCACCCCTAAATGATATTTGCCTTTTTCGACCTCGAAAAATACCTCCTGGATAGTCGGCAAGGGGCCAAATTGGCTGCTGCGGCCAAATTTCTTGATCGCCGCCAGGTGGGTGAAAGTCGCTTCGGGCCCTAAAAAGGCTACCCGAAGAGGCATCTGAATCTGCCGGGCCGCGGAGATGATCTCCCGGAAGATATTATTTAGTGCCTCCTGACTGAGCGGCCCGGAGTTACATTGCTGCAGGTGGGCCATAACCTGTTGTTCCCGCTCCGGATCCAAGGTGTCCAGACACTGCTTGTTTTTGATCTCTCCAATGGATCGGGCCAAGGCCTGGCGTTGATTGAGCAGTTCGACCAACTGCTGATCAAGGCGGTCGATTTTTTCCCTTAAGCTTTGCTTGTCGGTCATGGTTGTCTATTTCTCAATGATGGTCTCACTAACTTTATAGCCAAAATGGCGACCGGCTTCCTCCAGGGCAACCAACACCTCATCGCCAGGCTTGAGATGCACCACCGAAACGGCCTCGCCCCCCGGTTGAGTGAGCCGAATGGTCTCGGCATTTTGGACCACCGTACTGAATTCTTGTCCGCCGCAACTGGCGGCAATCAGCATCAGCGGCCGTTTCTCCAATTTTATGCGGCCCACCACGGCGGGCAGGGTACGGCCGGTATGGTTGACGATCAGCACCTCATCCCCGGCGGCTAATTCCCCCAAGTAGCGGGTTTTGCCCTCCGGAACCCGGATATAGGCGTGAACCGGACCGGCATTAACCCGGAAAGGCCGAGGCGCCACATAGGGATTTTCCAGGGATTCAGCGTGGACCAGGAACAGGGCCGCCGACGAATTGCCGATCAGCATGCCCTCCCCTGCTCCCATATTGGTACAGGTATCCACACAGACCCGATCGCCCATGCCCAGCGGCTTGATCTGGGTGATCTGGGCCACGCTTAACTCCACCGGCGGCGACACCTCTTTGACGACCCGCAAAATCTTCTTCAATTCTGATAAGTCAGCGGTGGTAATCACCAGGCCATCGACGCCGCGCTCCAAGATCCCTAAGAACGTGCGGGCGTCTTCAGCACTGTTGGTTTCGACGAACAGATTATTGCAGCGAGCTACCAGGTTTTCTAAAGGAATGATGGTCCAATCCGAACACTGCACAATCACCGGCCCGCTCTGCGCCAGTCGAATGACTTCGGCCTCATCTTCCATGCTGGTCAGCGTTATGGTCTGGACGTCCTGCCCCGGAATCAGGTCGCCATCGGGAGCAATTACCTGGATACGGCCCAGTCCTCGGACTTCATCGGCATAACCGTTCGGTACCAAGACGGCGTCCGCGCCCCCTTCCAAAGCAGTGGTTACCCGTTTTTTATCCCAGGGATCAACCTTTACCCATGCCTGTTTCATCTTCACTCCCTAATCATCCAGTTTGTAGAAAGGAAAGGGCTTCATCCACCGTGCTATTCTCATGCACCAGCAGACTGATGGCGCCGACCATGCGCGACGGCTCTCGGTGTTGAAACACATTGCGGCCAATGGATACCCCGGAGCCTCCGGCTTCGACCGAGCCTTTGACCATTTCCAGGATATCTCGATCCGAGTTCATTTTCGGACCGCCGGCAATCACCACCGGCACCGGACAGCCGGCGATCACCGCGCGGAAGCTTTCCACCGAACCGGTATAAGACACCTTAACAATATCCGCCCCTAATTCCGCACCCAACCGCGCCGCGTGCTTGATGACCTTGGGATCATATTCATCCTTAATACGTTCGCCGCGCGGGTAGATCATGGCCAAGAGCGGCATGCCCCATTCGTGCGCCTCCTGCGACACCTGGCCCAGATCGGTAAGCATTTCCCGTTCCATGCCGTTGCCGATATTGACGTGAATGGAAACCGCATCGGCCCCCAATTTGATGGCTTCTTCCACACTGCAGACCAGGGTCTTGGCGTTGGGAAAGGGTGACAGACTGGTAGAGGCCGATAAATGGATGATCAGGCCGACATCCCGGCCCCGGCGGCGATGGCCGCTCCCCACCAGGCCCTTATGGATGACAATGGCATTAGCGCCGCCCAGGGCTACGTGATCGACGGTAGTTTTCATATCGATTAGCCCTTCGATCGGTCCCACGGTAACCCCATGATCCATGGGAACCAACACGGTGCGACCAGTTTCCCGATTAATAATGCGTTCCATGCGAATCTGTTTACCAATCATCTGCTCTCCTCCTCGGGCCGGGAGCGGCTTTCCATTTCGACCTCGGCCGCGAACAATAAAAAAGCCGTGGTCGCCTGTGCTGCGCCACGGCTTTTAAAAGTCTTTATTTTTATTAGCTATTTACTTTTAAAAGTCGAGACGCAGGTCAGGGGTCGAAAGTAATAATAACAGCTAAAGTTCTCCCCGCCCCAATAAGCAGACCTGTGTGCCTTTGCCCTCGACTTTCCGATCATAATATCAAAATAACCAATTTTTTTTACCCCTGTCAAGAAAAAATTTATCGTGCTCCAGATTATTAAATTTATCACCTCCCTCCCGGAATTTCCTAAGACATTAACTTGCCTTATCAATCAGCTTGGCATATAATTAGATTCAATTTGACCCCCGGCCGGGCCTCCCCGCGCTCAAGCTACTGTCGAATTGGTAAATCAATCATAACCGTACCCGTGGCGAGGTCCCCCAGCCCCAGTTCAATGCCATTCAGCCCTGGTCAGGCAGACGGCCTACCGATCAAGGCCAGGTCAGGGAAGTTTATTAAATTTTCGAGCAGTCAGGAGAATACTATGAAAATCGGCCAAAACTCATTTGTTAATCTGGAATATCAGCTCCGGATAGACAATGACACCATTTATCCACCCGACGGCGACCCCGAAGAAATATCTATTTGTATGGGACGCGGCGGCATGCCTCTGGGTTTGGAAAAGGCCCTCCTGGATATGGAGGAGGATGAAATCAAGGTAGTCAATCTCACCCCCCAACAGGCTTTTGGAGAAATAAACGACCAACTGATTTACGAGGTCAGACGGGATGAATTTGACCCTTCGGTGGAACTACGTCCCGGCTTGATTTTTGAGGCTACCAATGAACAGGGGCAGCCTTCCAAATTCTATATTCGGGAACTCAGACCGGAGACCGTGGTGATCGACTTCAATCATCCTTTGGCAGGGAAGGAACTGGAAGTGGTGATCAATATCCGGGAGGTACGGGAAGCGACCAAAGAAGACATTGCCCAGCTCTACGGTCCGGGCGCCGCCGAAAAATGGCAAATCCCGAATTAAAATCGATAACGGATAGTTTACTGGTGGATAAACCATTCTGTTGGCAGCAGCATTATGATCCCGGAGTGCCGCCGGAAATCGACCTTCCTACCCTTACTCTGCCGCAAGCTTTGGCCCGGTCGGCCAAGGATTTCCCCGAGGCGGTGGCCCTCCGGTTTATTGGCCGGAAGATTACCTATAGCCAGTTAAGGTCTCAGATTACCCGACTGGCAGCCGGGTTATATCACTTGGGGCTGCAGCCGGGCCAGCGGCTGGCCCTGCTGCTTCCCAACTGCCCGCAAGCGATACTGGGATATTATGCCGCCCTGCAGTTAGGGGCGGTGGTAGTCATGCTCAACCCGCTGTCAACCCCCCGGGAACTGGCTTATCAACTAAACGACTCAGGTGCCAGGATTTTGATCGCTCTGGATCATACGATGCCCAAGGTTCGAAAGCTGAGCACCAGCGCCCCTCTGGACCACCTGATCGTCACCGGCCTGGCTGAATATCTGCCTTTCCCGCTCAACTGGCTCTATCCTTTTAAAGCCCGCCGCCAGGGGCTGACCACGGGGGTCCGGCCAGATAAAGGGGAGCTAAGTTTTAGGGATCTCCTGCACACCCCCCGGCCTGCTCCCCCCGAACTAACGCAGCAGTGCGAGGCCCTGGCGGTATTCCAATATACCGGTGGCACCACTGGCGTGCCCAAGGCGGCGATGCTGACCCACCAGAACCTGATGACCAACGTGGCGCAGATCAACGCCTGGCTGCCCCGAGTCAACCGCGGGGCTGAGCGCGTCCTGGCGGTGTTACCCTTTTTCCATGCCTTTGGCATGACCGCGGCCATGAATTGGCCCCTGGCGCTGGCCAGTACGGTCATCATCCTGCCCCGGTTTGAGGTCGATCAGGTCCTTAGGGCTATTCATAAATATCGACCTACGGTCTTCCCCGCGGTGCCTACCATCTTTGTGGCCCTCATCAATCACCCCCGGATCGGCAAGTTTGATCTATCCTCGATCTGGGGTTGTATCAGCGGCTCCGCGCCGCTGCCCCAGGAAGTGCAGGAACGCTTTGAGAGCCTGACCCACGGGCGGATTCTGGAAGGTTATGGTCTGACCGAGGCTGCGCCGGTAACCCATCTCAACCCCATCCAAGGGGTGCGCAAATCAGGCAGCATCGGCCTGCCTTTTCCCAATACTGAGGCCCGGATCGTGGACGCCGAGTCCGGCACCAGGAAGCTGGCGCCGGGGGAAGTGGGGGAGCTGATCATTCGCGGCCCCCAAGTGATGCGCGGCTATTGGCAGAACCCCGCCGAAACCGCGCTGGTGCTCCGCAACGGTTGGCTCTACACCGGCGATCTGGCCTCCATGGACCCCGAAGGCTATTTTTATATCGTCGATCGCAAAAAAGACGTGATCATCGCCGGGGGTTACAAAATCTATCCTCGGGAAGTTGAAGAGGTGCTCTATCAACATCCCCAGATCATGGACGCGGTCGCGGTGGGCATTCCCGACCCCTATCGCGGGGAAACGGTCAAGGCCTTTGTGGTCCCCAAACCCGGGGTTAATCTCACGGTTGAAGAAATCCAAGAATTCTGTAAGACTCAGCTAGCCTCCTATAAACTACCGCGGATTATCGAATTTCGTTCGGAATTACCCAAAACCATGGTGGGCAAGGTGCTGCGCCGGGCCTTGCGGGCAGAGTCAGTGACTGAAACCAGGTGATTTACCGCGCCGGAATAAAGCCCTTAAACTGTGTTATTTAAACCAAAGGCTAATCAGTCGCTAATAATATAAGATCAGAATAAATAACTTTGGAAGATCGAACTCATATTCCAGGTTTTTCACTGACCATGCGTTGGCGCCGTAGAATTCGTTATTTTTATCTCTGTCTCCGCCGGCTGCCGGGGGAGCCGCGGCGGCTGGCTTGGAGTATGGCCCTGGGGGTATTTATCGGGGTAACCCCGACCATACCTCTTCATATGATTCTTTCCATGGCGCTGGCCTCCCTGTTCCGGCTCTCCCGGGTTATCGCGGTCATGGGGTGTTGGGTCAGCAATCCGCTAACCATCCCGCTGTTCTATTATTTTAGCTTTAAGATGGGGCAATTACTGTTATTTCCCGGGCAGAGTTTTTCACTGCCAGAAACGTTTAATCTACTGGACATTCTGCGCCTGGGCTGGCGGATTAATCTGGCCCTGCAGTTAGGCGGGGTAATCATCGCCCTACCTATAGCAATTATCGCCTATTTCTTAACTTACTGGGGAATTGTGCGCTATCGGACGCGCCGCGCCAGGAAGCCCAACCGTGCCCTGCATCTCTCCCAAAGTCCTATGCCGCCGTCTGGGACTGAGGCCTAAAAAATCCCTGGGCCAGCATTTTTTGCTCCATCCGGACCAGGCCCGGCGCATTGTCGCGGCCTTGGAACTGGGCGGGTCTGAAACCGTGGTCGAAATCGGCGCCGGACTGGGGGCTCTGACCGTCTTTCTGGCCCAGGCCGCGGCTCAAATAATTGCCCTGGAAATGGATGCGCAGCTCGCTCAAGGGTTGCGCTCGGAAGTACTGGCCACTTTCCCCAACGTCAAAGTCATTACTCAGGATGCACTGAACTTTGATTTTCTAGGGCTAAGCCGTAGCCTCGGACACCCACTGGCGGTAATCGGCAACCTGCCGTATCAGATCACCTCGCCCTTGTTGTTTAAACTGATCGGCGAGAAACCAGCCATTAGCACCATGGTCTTCATGGTCCAGCAGGAGGTGGGCCAGCGCCTGCTGGCCGGGCCGGGCAGCAAGGATTATGGTATTCTGTCGGTCCTGCTACAGTATCATACCCGGATGGAGCGGCTCTTTACGCTGGGCCCCAATAACTTTTATCCTCCTCCCCAGGTAGATTCGCTGGTCCTGCGCTTGCAGCCGGATGGGACGACATTGCCCGCCGAAGACCAATCCTTTCTGACCCGGGTGGTTAAACTGACCTTCAGCCAGCGGCGCAAAACCTTGAAAAATACCCTGGCGGCCCAGGCCGCCGAACTTGGGTCCACCCCGGAGCAGATCTTGAATACTCTTGAGCAACTAGCTATTGACCCGCAGCGTCGGGCTGAAACCTTAAGTGTGGATGATTTCGTCCGCCTCAGCAATGCCCTCCAACAGGCCAGGGAGCCTGGTTGAGATGGAGGAACAGCTTTGGATCATCTATGCCCTGGGCTCGGCCCTGGGTCTGGCCAGCGCCGATGCCCTGACCAAGCGTTACTTTGTTGGGTTGCCGCCCTACGGCATGATCCTGGTCCGTCTGTTGTTTGCCGTGCCGTTTTTGGGCATTGGCTGGCTGTGCATCTCCATTCCCCCCTTGGGGCGAACCTTTTTTTATGCGGTGGCCGCGGCCCTGCCGCTGGAAATCGTCGCCCAGCTTCTCTATATGCGGGCCTTGCAGGTATCGCCGATTTCTTTGTGCACCCCGATGCTGGCCTTTACGCCGGTGCTCTTGATCCTCACCGGCCAGGTATTGCTAGGCGAGTCTTTAAATATCTGGGGCATTGGCGGTATCGGACTGGTGGCTGCGGGAAGCTACATCCTTAATCTGGACCGACGGCGCTATGGTTGGCTGGCACCCCTAACCGCCCTCTGGCAAGCCTCCGGACCCCGGCTGATGTTGCTGGTGGCGGCCATCTTCGCCTGCACTTCGGCCCTGGGCAAACTGGCGGTGCTCAATTCCGCGCCGACCTTTTTCGGGCTATTTTATCCCTGTGTCTTTACCGGGGTGATGTTGTCGGGCTATCCCTGGAGCCGCTCCCGCCCTGGTAAGCTCTTATGGGCCCGGCCGGGCTGGGGCCTGTTATTGGGTTTTTGCGCCGCGGCCAGCATCCTGTGCCATATGCACGGCATTCAATTGGCCCCGGCGGCCTATCTGATCGCCCTGAAACGCACCAGCCTGGTGATCAGCGTGCTCTATGGCGGCCTGTGGCTCAAAGAAAGTCATCTGGCCGCCCGACTGCCCGGGAGTTTGCTGATGGCCGCCGGAGTCATACTCATCGCCTGGAAAGGAAGCTAATACCAAGTTATCATTTAATTTTAACCAACTAATCACTTAAGGCATTTATTATTTTAAGCATTGCAACCGAAATGAGAAAACCAAAAACAGAAAACGGGATAAGCCATGCCTGAGGAAGAGCGGACCTATCGCACCCGCATGGCCCGCGGTCAGCTCACCGCCTTTCGAGTAGTGATCAAAGAAACCGATCTCCTGGTCCTGGCGTCTCAAGACCTGAGCCGCCTGACCCGGGATCTGGTCTGTCAGGAGCGCTATCAACTGGAGCGTTACATTGCCGCTCATCCTGAATTTCTCCATACTTTAACCCCCTGGCCGCCGGACCCCTTTGCTCCGGCTCTGGTCAAGGAGATGATCGCCGCCGCGGCCCGGGTCGGGGTAGGGCCGATGGCTGCGGTCGCTGGGGCCGTGGCCGAACAGGTAGGGCGGGCCTTGCAAGCTTATAGCCCGGAGGTGATCGTCGAAAACGGCGGGGATATCTTTCTGGCCGTGTCGGGCCCGGCTACGGTGGCGATCTACGCCGGCCACTCGCCATTGAGCCAGCGGGTCGGGATTAAAATTGCCGCGGCCAGCACTCCGTTAAGTATTTGCACCTCATCCGCCACCGTCGGCCATTCCTTCAGCCGGGGCCGGGCCGATGCCGCCTGTGTATTGGCTCCCAGCGCTACCCTGGCCGATGCGACCGCCACTGCCTTAGGTAATCGGGTCACTGATGCGCCAGCCATTCCCCAGGCCCTGGACTGGGTAGCCCAGGTGCCGGGTCTGTTGGCTGCGGTGGTCATTGTCGGGGATAAATTAGGGGCCTGGGGAGAGGTGGAGCTAGTGCCATTATGAGCTTGGAATAACCTATCAATGATAACTATAAAATAGGACCATGATCATAAACCCCAACAGCGAAGGAGAATCCATTGATTAAGGGCAGTCTCACTGAGTGGCTATCTTTCAAGATTCGGGATTGATTAATAAACCGCCCTGTTTGGCTTCCTGCGATTCCGAGAAGTTGTCTTTTTCGGCCTTTTTAAAAGTCAGACCGGGATTGAGGGAGGGGGGATAGTCCAGACCATAACCGGAGAGCAATTGGGCGATAGTACGAATCTGCAAGCGGGGATAATCGCGTTTCCAGGTAGGAGAATGATAGACGCCCTGACCCAAGGCCTCGGTGATCATGGGTTTGGTCGGCTCTTCCAAGGTTAGGAGCGTCCCGATCTGAGCTTTGTGGCGCTCGACGACGTGGGCCAGTTCCCTGATGTCCTTGACCGAAACCTTGCCGCTTTTGACCTGGATGACAATCTTTTTAACCTGGCCTTTATCATCCAAAAAATATAGCACGCCATCGATGCCTTGATCCGCCCCTTTTTTCTGGTCACCTACCGGGCGGGCCGGGACCAGACTCAAGGCCCACCATTGAAACTGATAGCGGTCCTGCTGGGCCAGTTGTCGGGCGCTGGGGACATCCCGGGGTTCACCAATAACTTCATATTCCAGATTCGGGCCATAGCGGTCGCGCAGCCGGTTTTTGATCAGGGCAATGGCCAGATGGGTGATATCAATGCCGATCCAGCGACGGCCCAGTTTCTGAGCCGCATCAATGGTGGTCCCGCACCCGCAGAAGGCGTCTAATACCACATCTCCAGGATTAGAAGAAGCCCGAATGATGCGCTCCAGCAAAGCCAGGGGTTTCTGGGTCGGGTAGCCTAAACGTTCTTTGGCCTGAGAATTGATCGGGAAGATATCGGTCCATACATCTTGTAAGGGCAATCCAGGCATTTCGTCAAGATAACGCTTATATCTAGGCACCCCTTTTTCCGTGTAATAGAGTTTCCCTTCCCGCTCCAATCTTTCCATGTTTTCTCTGGTAACCCGCCAGGCCCGGGTCACGCCTTTCCAATCATAAACCGGTCCTGCCCCACGTGGAGCGATCAGATTATCATCATACCAAAGTCGTCCATCGGGGTCGGCTTTACGATAATGACTCTCAACATAATCTTTTTCATAAGGAGTATATAATTTGTTCCAGGTCCAGGTTCTCTCGGACTTGCTATATAAAAAAATGACATCGTGAACCCGACCTGCCCGCCGGGCGTCGCTGTGCGCCGAAGTCCGTTTCCAAATCAGCTCATTCTGAAAATTACGTTTTCCAAAAATAATGTCTAACAGAATCCTTAGATAATGGCTGGCAGTGGGGTCACAGTGGAGATAACAGGAGCCGGTGTCTTTTAAGACTCGCCGCAACTCGACCAGGCGAATAGCCATCATGGTTAAATAGGCCATGATGTCATTCTCGCCAATGAAGCTCCGAAAATTTCGCATCATTTCCACCAGAGCAGGGGGGGCGGTGTCAACCAATTGCCGGAAGGTGGCTTCCGCGGCCGCGGTCCAGTGCCAACAATCTTCGAAGGCGGTAATCTGAGCATCGGAGGCCGCGCCATCCGCTTCTCTGAATAGAATATTGTAGTCCCGACTGGAGTTAAACGGGGGGTCGATATAGATCAGGTCAACCGTATGGTCGACAATATACTTCTGCAAAATCTCTAAGTTATCGCCATAATAGAGATAATTCATACCCACGCCTTCATCCCCGACCGGCAACCTAACCCTTTCACATTATAACACAATCAGCCTTGCCATTTCGAAAATATTTTTCCCACTAAGGCTTAACTCTGGGATCGCACCATTTTCCGGGCCTGGTCAAATTCCGCCGGGGTATTGACATTCAGGAAGCTCAGTTCCTGGGGGTCGAGGCGGGCGACGGCTCCCAGCGGCACCAGGCGGGTACGGCAGTGGCGCAGAAATTCCCGGACCCGATAATCGCCCTGGGTCAGAAAGGCCTCAAGCCGGGAGAACAGCCGGGTCTTAAAGATCGCCGGTAAGGGCTCCAAGCCTCGGCTGGACTGACAGAACACCGCGTCTACCCGCTTGCTTTGGGCCTGGGTCACTAGATTTTTTAACATGCTGGTCTGGAGAAAAGGGGTATCACAGGGTGCCAGCAGCACCAGGGGATAACGGGCGTAAAACATGGCAGTCAGCAATCCTCCCAAGACCCCGCGACCGGGGACTAGATCAGTTACCATAGGCAGGTCCAAGACCAGGTGCGGCTGCGGGTGATTGGTAATCAGCCAGCATTCCTGGACCAGGGGCGTCAGGGCCGCGGCGACCCATTGGGCCAGGGGCCGCCCGCCCAAACTCTGGGTCGCCTTGTCCTGGCCCAAGCGGCGACTCTGACCCCCGGCCAGAATGGCCCCCGTGATAGAGTTTTCGGTTTTCGGTTTTCGGTTTTCGGTTTCCGTTGCTGAATATTCCTAAGTAAAAATGTGGATCTGGGCAGATGTCATGAACGCTGCTATTACCTCACATTGTTAAATAATTATGGTGGCACCGGTTTTAACCGGTGCAGTCAAATCTGTTTCTGCTTCAAGATAAAGGCCGCAATCTCCGCTACCTGGTTTCGGCTAAAGACCGGTCGCCCGGTAGGCAGGGGGTGATCACTAATATAGGCGATAACCTGTGGATAATCTTGGAGATCAGCCGGGGAAGCGCCGGCGGGAACCATGACCAGCTTGGGCAGCGGTCCGTGTTTAAAGCCCTCCACTAGAATCAGATCAAGTTCAGACCCCAATGTCTGAAGGATCGACGCTAATTCCGGGTCGGCTTCGAGACTCTGGGTCACCTGCAACATCCCCGGGGCCGCCAGGGCCACCACCTGGGCCCCGGCCCGGTGAAAACGCCAGGTATCTTTGCCGGGTTGATCGATGGGCAGGCGTCGCTGGCTGTGTTTGACGGCTGCCACTTTCATACCCTGACCCCGCAGCGTGGTCAGGAGACGACAGATCAATTCGGTTTTGCCGCTATTGGAGGGGCCGACCAGGGCCAGGGCGGGTGGCCGCTTCGTGGGAGTGGTGGCCGACGCTGAGGCCGGGCCGTGCCGGGGGGTAATCACTTCTGGGATTCGAACTTCTCCAGGACCTTATCTTTTCTCTGTTCCCGGTTGAGATAGACGGCACAGCGTTCACAAGTGCCATTGTAAGCCGTGCCCCGATATTCCCGGACCTCATAGCAGGGCCGCCAGGGGAGCTTGTAGGCCGGGCATTCTTCCTTCATCTGGCAGTCAAAGATATTCCAGCAGGGGGCCAGCACCAGCAGGTTTTTGAGACTGGCCACCGTAAAACCGCGATGGTGGATAAGATCGTTGATCTTTAAGATCTGGGATATTTCAAATTCGGAATACAAGCGGTTATTAGTATTCTCTTCCCGGATGGGCTTGATGAATCCCTCTTTCTCATATTCCCGGATGCGTTTCTGGGAGAGATTAACTATGCGGGAGACATCATTGATAAAATAGAGGCCACCCGTAAGACGCCGCTGATATTTGGCCCGTGACATTTATTTAGATAATTTTCACCGAATTTTTAAAAATTACCAAAATTTATAGCATAAGCGGCTATCTTCCACAAGCCCAAAGCTAGATTTCGCTTTAACTGCGGCCCCGGCCACCGACAGGACAGTTACTTAGTATTCATCCGGAAACCTTAGATCTTCTCTCTCCCTTGAGACAGAGGCAATTATGGGGTTTCCGGATGGAAACTACTTAAGGTCGCCGATATTGATGATGCTCCCGACCCCGATAGCCAGGTATTTATCCCCATAAGCCGCGGCCATCTGCTGCTGGGCGGCTAGGCCGCTGCAATGGCAAGGTCCGACGTAGCGCACCCCCAATTGTTGAAAGCGCTTGATAATTCCCGCGATATCATGGGCAGAATGCCCGGCCAGATGGAAGCCGCCCATGACTAGCAAGATCTCGCCTTTGACCACTGCTTTGGCTTTCTCGACAATGTTGACAATGCCCGGGTGCGCACAGCCGGTGATCACCACCAGACCCTTGGCAGTCTCCAGTACCAGGGATTGTTCCCGCAGTCCCCAACCCGAGCCCAGTTCACCGGTAGTTACGGCCCCGGCACAGATCGGCTGGGGACCGGAAACTTCGACCACCTGAGCCCCGGCGCGTTTCACGTCGCCCTTAAAATCAGCAGGAAAAGACTGGGGCAGATAAACGCTGACCCTGGCATGGCGACGCAGAAACCCGTCCAGGCCGCCGGTGTGATCACCGTGAATGTGGGAGAGCACTACCAGATCTACTGCGCTCGGGTCCAGCCCCATCTTTTCCATATTGCTTAACAGGACCGAGCCAGAGCCGCCGGTATCGAACAGGATGGTCTTCTCCAACCCCCGTACCAGACAGGAAAACCCCCAGGCCGTGGCCAGGCGGGGATCATGAGCGTTATTGTCAAAAGTTACCAAAATTACTGGATTGGCCGTAGTCGCTGCCGTCATTGCTACCCCCTGGCTTGATTGATCGGAAATGCCCCAAATGGTTACTAAATTGAGGCTAAACAACACCCATAATATACCTATTATAACGATTTTGGTTTTGGTGGCCATATAATATCCCGGTATTAAGCCATGACGGCAATGGATAATTGTCGCCCGCCACCTAGCAGCTGGGCGGCATTCCCTTGCACACAGGCGATTTCCAGATAGCCGTAGCTGCCCTCCAGGGCTATAAGTTCCCCCGGCGCCCCTGATCCATAAGTCCGGACCAGACGGACGCGGTGGTGGCCGCCGACTAGCACTTCCAAAGAACGTCCCTGTCTCCAGATCTCCAATTCCGAAAATCGGATATTGCTGATCAGATTGCCGAAGTGATCAACATGGATAACCTCTCCCCGGAGGAGCTGGGAACTAATAGCAGGCACGGGTAGGTGTAGGCGAACCGGATCAGTCAGAGGGGGACCGAATTCAGATAGGGAAACCCCGGTGGAGAGGTGGGCGGCAACCGGCGCAAAGACATCCCGGCCGTGAAAGGTCGCCGACACCTGAGGGAGGAAATAGGCGGAATTTTCCAGGCAAACGGCCTGGAACCCCCTCTGGCCTTCCAGAACCAGGTGGAACAGGCCATTATCAGGCCCTACCCAGAACTGGTCCCGGACCCGTAGGGCCAGCGCCCGCCGCGCGGTCCCCACGCCCGGATCCACCACCGCCAGATGGATGGTCTCGGGCGGAAAATAGGGCTGGGCGGCCTGCAGCACCAGGGCAGCGGCGATCACATCCTGGGGTGGCAGATCATGACTGAGATCCACCAGCGTCGCCCGCGGATTTATCCCCAGGATGACCCCTTTCACAACCCCGACATAACCATCCTGGCTGCCAAAATCGGTCAGGAGGGTAATCAGGCTTGGGTGCTGCTGGGCCGTCCCGCCCATAATTTGACCTAATCTAAGTTAATTTTCCGGAGCCGAAGTCAGGCAGCGACCTACTTCTTCGCGGATGCGTTCGGCCGGCAATCCCCCGGCAAACCGTCCCTGGCCATTAATATAGACCAGGGGCGGAGGATAGGCTCCGGAGCGTAAGATCTCAGTCTGAGGTAATTCCGGCCCCTGGGAATCACGGAGCACATTGATATAGCGCACCTGGACCTGCCCCGGAAAGGCCCGTTCCAGGGTCAGAGCCAGGGCCTGGGTCTGGAGCTCCATGCTTACCCGGGAAAGGGGATCGTCTACTGCCCCGCAGCCATGATCGTGCTCCCCACAGCCACAGCCGCAGGCGCAGCTCTGATCGCTACTTAAGCTCGCTCTAGCCGCCGGAGCGTCATAAACTATTACTTCTACCTGATGCTGTTCAGTCATAAATTAATCCTCACCATATTACCTAAAATTGATTATTATTTTAACCTAAATCGGTTGTTCTATCAAATTCTGTCGTCTTCCTAATTTTGGGCCACAAGATATATGATTTGAGTGGTCAGTGGTCAGTGAAAAGCAATATTTAGATTATCTATTAATCACCGCAGGCGTAATTTGCAAGGCGCGGGTATTGGAGAAGTTGGATAGCTGGCAGGCAAAGGGCTTTATCAATATTTAATGTCATATTTCAGGAGCTAAGTCTCTTGACAGGTCGCCCTTAAAAAAATAAATTAACAAATTTAAGAAATTTCTTGTAAAATCTAAATTCCGGCAGGTCCGGAAAAATGTGCGTTAAAGGAAACCCAGGCTTATGAAAAAACGTTATTTAATGGCACCGGGGCCGACACCGATCTCGCCCCAAACCTTGCTGGCTATGGCCAGTCCCATCATCCATCACCGCGCCCCGGAATTTGCCGAGGTGCTGGCCGAGATCCGGCAGGGTCTCAAGTATCTTTACCAAACCAAAAATGAAGTCCTGATTTTTGCGGCCTCCGGCACCGGGGCCATGGAAGGGGCGATTACCAACACCTTGTCTCCGGACGATACCGCGCTGGTGGTCCGGGGCGGTAAGTTCGGTGAGCGTTGGGGCGAAATTTGTGAGGCTTATGGCGTAAAAGTGGTAAACCTGGATGTGGAATGGGGCCGGGCGGTGACTCCGGCCGCGGTCGCCGAGCAGTTGCAACTCCATCCCGAGATCAAGGCGGTCTGCGTCCAGGCCCATGAGACCTCTACCGGCGTCAAACATCCGGTGCAGGAACTGGGCGAGCTCCTCAAGGACCGGCCCGGAGTTATCCTCATCGTAGATGCCATTTCCGCGCTCGGGGTTTATCCTCTGCCCATGGACGAATGGCATCTGGACGTATTGGTCACCGGCTCTCAGAAGGCGCTCATGCTCCCGCCGGGTCTGGCCTTTGTCGGCCTCAGCGACAAGGCTTGGGAATTTGTCAAAACCTCCCGCTGCCCAAAATTTTATTTCAATTTTGCCAAGGAAAAGAAATCCCTGGAAAAAAACCAAGGGGCATATACCTCGGCGGTTTCCCTGATGATCGGGCTGAAGGATGTCTTGGCCTTCATCCAACAGGAGACCCTGGAAAAAACTTTTGCCAAGCACTGGTTGCTCTCGAAGGCCACCAAGGCCGCGGTCGCGGCACTGGGTCTGGAGCTCTTTTCCAAGGATAATCCCAGCGAAGCCCTGACCGCCATCCAGGCGCCGGCGGGCATCGACGGCCAACAAGTGGTCAAATTGCTCCGTGAAAAATATGGGATAACCATTGCGGGCGGACAGGCCCAGGCCAAAGGCAAGATCTTTCGCATCGCTCATATGGGCTATATTGATTCCTTCGATGTGATTATGGCGATTGCCGCCCTCGAAGTGGTCTTGAATGAGTTGGGTTACAAGGTAGAGCTGGGAAGCGGGGTCCGAGCCGCGGAACAGATTCTGTTTGGGGAGGCCTAAGCTATGAAGGTGCTGATAAGTGATGACCTGCACCCGGCCGGGATCGCGGTTTTGGAGAACACTCCCAATATCGAGGTAGTAGTCCAGGTAGGCATGGATCCGGCTGAATTAATGGAGGCCATTCAGGATGTGGAGGGCCTGATCATCCGCAGTGCTACTAAGGTTACCGACAAAGTGATCGAGGCCTCCAATCGTCTTAAGGTAGTGGGCCGGGCCGGTACCGGCCTGGACAACGTCGATATTGGCGCGGCCACCAAACGGGGTATCGTGGTCATGAATACCCCGGGGGGCAATAGTATTACCACCGCGGAACATGCCATTTCCTTGCTGCTGGCTTTGGCCCGGAATATTCCCCAGGCCGCGCATTCCATGCGTGAAGGCCGCTGGGAGAAAAAGCGTTTCCAGGGCCGGGAACTTTATAATAAGACGCTGGGGATCATCGGCTTGGGACGGATCGGCACCATAGTGGCCAGCCGGGCCCAAGGCCTAAAGATGCGCATCCTGGGTTACGACCCCTACGTCAAACGGGAGATGGTGACTTCCTGCGGGGTGGAGATGGTATCGCTGGACGATCTCTTGGCCCGTTCCGATTTCATTACTTTGCATACCCCCAAGACCAAGGACACCGCCCATATCCTTAACCGCAAGGCCTTCCGCAAAATGAAACCGGGGGTCATGGTGGTCAACTGCGCCCGGGGCGGTCTGATTGATGAGGCCGCGCTGGTGGATGCCTTGCAGGAGGGGATCGTGGCCGGAGCGGCCATCGATGTCTTTGAACAAGAACCTCCGGTCGGTTCCCCCCTCTTGATCATGGGTAATGTCATCTGTACCCCCCATTTAGGAGCCTCGACCGAAGAAGCCCAGAAAAATGTGGCCGTGGCGATCGCCGAACAAGTCGCGGATTATCTCCTCACCGGAACTATAAAAAATGCGGTCAATGCCCCGGCGGTGAGCGGCGAAATGCTGGCTCAGGCGCGGCCCTATCTGACCCTGGCCGAAGCCCTGGGCAGTTTCCAGGCCCAGATCATTGAAGGCCCCATTGATAGCGTGGCCATCGATTACATCGGCGAGGTCTCCAAACTGGAGACCAAGCCCTTGACCCATTCCTTGCTCAAGGGTCTGTTATATCCGGTGATGCATGACGAGGTTAATTATATCAATGCCCCCAGCATCGCCAAGAGTCGGGGCATTCACCTGACCGAGGCCAAAATCGAATCCGCCGAAGACTTTACTACCTTGATCCGGCTGTCGGTCCGCTCCGGAACCCAGCAATACTCGGTGGCCGGAACCATATTCGGCAAATACGAACCTCGACTGGTGCGGATCAATGAATTCCGCCTGGAAGCCTTGCCGGAAGGCCACCTGCTGTTCATCTATAATACCGACCGGCCCGGAGTGATCGGCTCCATCGGCACCACCATCGGCAAGCACAATATCAATATTGCCCGCATGCAGGTGGGTCAGGAAAAGGAACGGGGGCAAAACGTTATCCTACTTACCACCGATACCCCGATAACTCCAGAGTGTTTGGAAGATGTGCGCCGTTTGCCCCATGTCGCCAAAGCCATGCAGCTCGAACTATGAAAAGCCAAAGTTAATCACCCGGCTTATGGGCTATGGCATTTTATTTAGGGAGGATATCAGGCATGGCCGAAACCGAAGATAAAGGTTACACGGTTAAAGACAAACGGTTCTTTTTTCAGAGCGAGGAAGAAAAAGCTCGCCTGCGGGAAGAAACCCGGTCGGAGGGCGCGGCGGCGGCCGCCGCCTCGGAAGAGGGTAAATCAGAAGCTGAATCCCGCACCTGTCCCTTGCCGGAGATCACCTTTTCATCTTTCCTGATTTCGCTCAGCTCCTCCGCGTTTCTGCATCTGGGAGATCTTCCTGATCCAGCTACCGGAGAAACGAAAAAGGACCTGCCGCTGGCCAAGCAGACTATTGATCTTTTAGGCTTACTGCGGGAAAAAACCAGAAATAACCTCACCACCGAGGAGGAGAATCTATTCGATCATCTGCTTTATGATCTGCGGATGCGCTACGTGAAAGAGGTGTCCTGCTCCGGAGGCTAACTTTGCACGCCCTTACCCGGATGTGCCCGGCCAAGGTTAACCTGTTCCTCAAGGTGATCGGCCGACGACCAGACGGCTATCATAATCTAATCACGGTGATGCAACCTTTGAGTCTGGCGGATGAGCTGACTCTAACCCTGACCGGGAAGGCCATCGGGCTGGCCTGTGACCATCCGGAGCTACCCCAAGATGAGCGCAACCTGGCCTATCGCGCGGCCCAGGTATTTCAAGCGGCACGGGGTCAGAAGTTTGGGGTGGAGATCAGGCTGAAGAAAAATATTCCCGTAGCCGCGGGCCTGGGGGGGGGAGCAGTAACGCCGCCGGAGTGTTGATCGGTCTCAATACCTTGCACGGTTATCCGCTCTCTTATGGGGCTTTGCATCGGCTGGCCGCGAGGTTAGGGGCCGATGTGCCGTTTTTTCTGCTGGGCGGACCGGCGCTGGGGCGCGGCATCGGCACCGAGCTCACCCCGCTCCGGCTGCCGGCATATTGGTATGTGCTAGTTAATCCAGGATTTGCGGTGCCCACCGGTTGGGTATATGCCAATTTAACCCTAAACCGGAACCGGACCGAGGAGAACGTCATATGTGGCCGTCTGGCCTGCCAGACCTGGGCCACCTGGTTTGATAATGATCTCGAATCAGTGACCTTAAAGGCCTTTCCACAGTTAGGGGTTCTCAAAGTTGCCCTCAGTCGTCAGGGAGCCCAGGCAACCCTGATGTCGGGCAGCGGCCCCACGGTCTTCGGGGTTTTCCCGCACCAGGCCGCGGCGCAGAGGGCGGCTGAGCACCTTAAGAACACTGGGGCCGGATGGCTCCAGGTAACCCAGGGGATTTCCGGCGACCATCTGCTGACCGGACCAGAGGAGAGCTTGGCATGGATGAATTAAAGGTTTTTAGTGGCAACGCTAATCGTCCGCTGGCGGAAAAGATCTGCCAGTATTTAGGCATCCCCTTGGGCGAGGCCAGCGTCGGGCGCTTTTCCGATGGCGAAATCACCGTAGAGATCAGCGAGAATGTGCGCGGCAAGGATGTTTATGTCATCCAGCCGACCTGTCCCCCGGTCAATGAGTACCTGATGGAACTGCTGGTGATGATGGATGCGCTCAAACGGGCTTCGGCCGGTTGCATTACCGCGGTACTGCCTTATTATGGTTATGCCCGTCAGGACCGCAAAACCGCGCCCCGCATGCCCATTACCGCCAAACTGGTAGCCGACCTGATCACCGTCGCCGGGGCCCAGCGGCTGCTGACCATCGACCTGCATGCCGGCCAGATTCAGGGTTTTTTCAATATTCCGGTGGACCACCTCTTTGCCACCCCGGTAATGCTGGACTACCTACGACAAAAATTCGGGCCGGAACCGACCATAGTTTCCCCCGATACCGGAGGGGTGGAACGGGCCCGGGCCTTTGCTAAACGTCTCAATACCACCATGGCCATTATTGATAAACGCCGTGAAGGCGCAGCCATCAAGGCCATGACCCTGATCGGTAATGTCTGGGGCAAAGAGGCCATCATTTTGGATGATATGGTTAATACCGCCGGCACGCTGGTCAGTGCCGCGGAAATCCTGATGCGCCACGGGGCCCGGCTGGTGCATGCCGCGGTCACCCATCCGGTCCTGGCCCAAAATGCCGTGGCCAATATCCAAGGATCGTTGCTCCAGGGTCTGGTGGTTACTGATACGATTCCACTATCCGCCGAGGCCCAAACCTGCGACAAGATCAAGGTGTTGTCGGTAGCCGCATTGCTGGGGGAGGCAATTAAACGCATCCACCACCAGGATTCGGTCAGTGCCCTATTTGTCTAAATTCTAATGCACCGGCCAGATAAATTTCCACCCTTACCAGCCCGATCACCTGGCCGGAGCAGATTGGCTTCAGGACGATAAGGAGGAAAATTATGGCACTTCCGGAATTATCGGCCCGTATCCGTCAGCAGGTGGGCAAAGGACCTTCCCGTGCCTTACGGCGGGCTGGAATGGTCCCGGCTATCCTGCACCAATCGCCCCAGGAACCGGTGTTGCTTAAAATCAAAGCCCATGATTTGTCCCGGCAGTCGCTAGGCAAATTAAACTCAAAAGTCCGTCTCAAGATCGAGACCCCAGAGGGCAATCGTGACGTACTAGCCCGGGTCCAGGAAGTGCAGCGTCATCCATTTCGGGATTACTTGCTGCATCTCGATTTTATTTCGCTAGAGTCAGCCTCTGGTCCGGCGCGGGATATCTCCTGAAAGGTCGGGACTGTTGCGTCTGGTAGCAGGCCTGGGCAACCCCGGCTCCCGATATCAACATACCCGCCACAATTTGGGGTTTGAGGTCATTGAGGTGCTCAGCCAGCGCTGGCGACTGGCGCTCTCCAAACACAGCCTGGGAAACCGTTGGGGCCAGGGCCGGATTGCCCAGGAAACCGTGCTCCTGGCCCAGCCCTACAACTACATGAACCGCAGCGGCCCACCGGTGCGGCAGTTGCTTGATTATTTCCGGCTGGGAGCGGAGGACTTGCTGGTCATCCATGATGATCTGGATGTGCCCCTGGGACGTCTAAAAATCGTCCGCCAGGGTGGCGGCGGCGGCCATTTAGGGGTCAGTTCGATTATTCAGGCGTTGGGAACCCAGGAGTTTTCAAGGCTCAAGGCCGGAATCGGGCGTCCCCAACATGGTGAGACCATTGAAGATTATGTATTAAGCCCCTGCTATCCGGAAGAAGCCGAAATCTTTAACGCCATGATTGAGCGGGCCGCCCAGGCCGTGGAGACCATCCTCACCGCCGGAGTCGCCGAAGCCATGAGCCGCTTCCATGGCCCACCCCCGGCTGATTGAGGGCCGGGCTGATGCGGGTGTTATTTATTTCTCCCAATCGTCTGCGCCTTATCGTCCCTCCCTCCCCTTGGGCCTGGCTTCGGTAATTGCCGCCCTGGAGCCGGAACACTCCTTCCGGGTGGTGGATTTCATGTTTGAAGCCGATCCCCGGGTAAAAGCCACCTAACTTTCAACCATACCCCCAACGGGGCGGTGTGCTCGGGCTCGGTATGGGCTTATAACAACCATACCGCCAATATGACCACCATGTGCGCCGGAAGCAAGACCTCTGGCAAAACGGACATGAGTATGATGAATCTTTTCGTCCCCGGCGATCAGATCAGGCCCAGTGCCGCGCAGTTGTTGAAGCGGGTTACCGACATGGGCGGTCCTTCGGTCTTGGGCAAGGGCGGTCAACCGTGGCCCGGCCTCGACGTCTGTAAGGCGTGTCCACTGTTTAAATATGAAGAAGTCTGATTTAGCCTGAAAAAACCCGTTTTCAAACCGGGTAAATCAGAGGGACGGGATAAAAACTTAATGGCCCGAAT
>Ga0164318_10000232_pt1 | contig 38361 bp, 25 predicted proteins | sample GuaBasSedimGuay9_FD_113734 | JGI IMG/M metagenome (GOLD analysis project Ga0164318, IMG submission 113734) | Subseafloor sediment microbial communities from Guaymas Basin, Gulf of California, Mexico - Guay9, Core 4571-4, 0-3 cm | ecosystem: Environmental > Aquatic > Marine > Hydrothermal vents... | reverse complement strand
GTGGAAAATATGGCTTATGCCCGCCTGTGCCCGTAAGGGTATAAGGGTAAAAGGCCGGGGTTACCTAGGGGGGAAATGCTGTGTACTTTTTAGTACAATTTCTATTCGGCACCCTCCTTTAATTTGCCGGGCGGGACGGACAAACAGCCCTCTCAACAGCATTTTCCCGGTTAATATGTACAGGGAATTTGGGTTGGATTTTAATTTTTAGGTTATTTTGCAACAATGCCGTATTTTTCAGCCGGGGGAAAGCTGCTGATTGTAACACGGCTGTTTTGCCGGCATACTGTGATTCTGTCAAAAGATACCCCCGGGTATGAAAGTCTATAAACCGTCAGCTGAGTTTAAACCCGAAGATGCGGAGAGCTCCAAAGATAAGCCAGAATCAGCTGCTCAACTTATTGATGATGCTTATATAATAATAAGCATTTAATTCCCCCATACTGTCTTTGACAGCTGGTATTTTGCCAATGAGCTGCTGCAAAAAAACAGGTTCTGGATAACCGAATGTCAGATAGATAGAAAACTCACCTATCAAGGCCGGAACTTAAGGGCAGATGAATCGGCGAAAGCCTCTCTCCTCTTAAGTTTAAGAAAATGGCTTAAAAATTAACAAAGTATTGTAAGCTATTTTTCCCGGTTCTTTCTCGTTTATATATATGCCTGATTTTTTTTAATATTAACACAAGGCATTATATCAATAAGTGCACGATGTGTGTTATACAATCGTCACTAAGGACGCACAATGTATATATATTTATCAGTTAAGCATATAACTAACCTCTTAAAATTTTATTATACGCACTTAAAATATTATTAGCGGTGCAGCCCCAGTTATACTTATTCTCTATTCTCCTGCGTGACCTTTCTTTAATTATATCATATATGCTGTCTTTGTTCTCTAGAGCCCATATAATACCTTCTGCCAGCTTATAGCATAAACCCGGCTCTACCAATATGCCGCATCCGCCTAACATATTTCTTACTTCTCCCGCACAACTTGCAACTATAATTTTACCCATCGCCATATATTCGACAATTTTCAGAGGACTCTTACAACGGGTAACTTCTGTGTCTTTAAAGGGGGCTACGCAAATATCTGCTGCCGCGATATAAAAAGGTACCTCCTCATGAGGTATAGCACCGGTAAAGATAACCTTATCTTCCAAGCCTAGATCAAATACCTGCTTTTGTAGCTCACTCATCAAGAACCCTTCTCCTACAATCAGAAACTTCAGATTCGGACTCTTATGCAGAACAACATTTGCAGCCTTAATCAAAATATCTACATACTGAGCACCATGTAATTGCCCTATATATAAAACCATTCCCCCTTCTATACCATATTTGTCTCTTACCCATTGTCCGTCAATATCAAGCCTGAACTTTTCTAAATCCGCCCCCACCGGTGCGTCAAAAATATAATTTTCCTTCACGCCGAATTTACGGCTCATATTTTTTAGATGACTGCTAGCACAAGATACAGAGTCTGCCAGCACCGGCAGCCATCTCTCCAGAAGTTTGAAAGAAACCCCAATGAATCTGGAATGCAGGCCTCTGCCGCAGGACTCATACCATATTTTTTCCTCCCAATCGTCCCAATCATAATGAAGGGGCTTCCTGGCAATAAAAGCAGCAATTACTGCCGGGATTGAAGCATAATGGTGACACTTTTGGATATGTACAACATCTGCTTCTTTAGCTAATTGGACAAGTTTATAGATATTTTTTAAGAATACCTTTGGCGAGGGCGTTCTGTCCAGAGGAATTAATTCTCCGAATTCTGCCTGAGAAGAAAGGTGCCTTCCTATCACTAGAGGGAAATAACATAATTTAATTTCATTCCCTCTTTTTGAGAGTTCTTTTGCTATGCTCTTAATCCTTACTGTCCACGGCTCAGCACTGCTGAATAAATCATGTGGATGGATTAACAAAATATTCATCCATTATTTGCATTCGGAAGAGAATATTTTTATTCCAAATTAACAATATACAACAGCTTAGTTGTCGATATTTAACAGCTCATTAACTTTTACGGTGATTTCTTTCTGCTTTTCTCTCAACACATTCTCAACAGCAGGAGGAAGCACACTTAGAACGTTTTCTACGCCTATATCCTGCTTAGTTTTTTTATAAACATCTTTAATGGTATCGGATATAATTACAGCGGCATGAGGTAAAACGTATTCTCTTGCTTCCTCTGAAGTCATTTTATAAACAGACATTTCATTTGGGTATAAACTCTTGTTCAAAGAATCCTGAAAAGATGCCATTATCAAATTATCATTTACGCCGTCAGCAAAAACACAGAATCCCGCTGAAAATACGATTCCAACCATCACCGCCAGAAAGCTTACTTTTGCTGTTCTTAACATAACTACCTCCTTTTTTGGTTATTATTTCTGTCTAATCCTATCATCCCAAAAACTATTTTTTTGTCAATAAAAATATTGCCTGCCGCGAATATCTTAGATAAATTACTATACTTTTTTCTGCCTCCATCTTATAAAATATTACCTATATAAATATAAACCTGCCGCGGTTCTTAAAGGGGCTCCATATAAATAATGGTTAAACAAACCTACGCTCCCCAAAAAGCTTTATTTTTATTCAGCGCATTATATATCTCTCCAGCTAATATTTTATGCCCCAAAGGAGTAAGGTGCATCTCGTCATAAAATATCTTATCTTCCCGACCAGCGTATTTGTTGAACAGTGATATAGTATCAATTAACATAACTTCTTCTGGATACTTTCTGCTTAATCTATACATAACATTATAGTAAGGATTACTTTTTACCTCTTCTGCAAATTTCTCCAATCCTCTATGAGGTTCCAGAATAAATAAAAGCCTAAAATTATACATATCACCTAACCTGATAAACTCTTTTAGATTATCTTCAAACTCTTCTGGCGAAGCCCGCCTTTTGGGTTTAATAAAAATCTTCTTGATATTAAACACTATCTTCTCTGCTAAAGCATATATTCTTAAATTATCCAGAAAACTTTTGACTTTGAATAGAGCCTTTTTCTTTGATAAATTCAGTAATCTTTCGTAATATTCTTTGTCTGAGCAAAAAACACCTATTTCATAATTTATATTTCCATCGTTTGCTCCAAAGCATACCGTAACCAGATTTGGTTTAAATTTATAGAGTCTATTCTTAAAATAAAAGAGCCCCTGATAAGATGTATATCCCCCGATTCCGGCATTGATAACTTCAAATCTATTTTTCCTCCCAGCAGAAGAGTTGAGTATTTTTTCCAAAATTGCCGGATAGGCAATCTGAGGATTACGATTATAAGGCCAGCCGTAAGTAAAAGAACCTCCTAAACAAATTATTCTGTAGACATTGTTTGGCTTTTCTACCTTTACTTTCCCGCCTCTAAACTCATTTTCAAATCTGTATTTATCAATAGGGATTTTAATAATATTTTTAGGGTTCCAGAATAAAGAATGATCCTCTAATCCTCCAGAGAATCTCTGAGGCCCGAGAATATTATTCCAGGGTGATATTCTTAAAAAGAACTCTGCTAAAGAGAGGAGAATCAAAGGAAAAAGGAGAATTAAAAATACTCTTTTTAAAAGGGTTCTCATCAAAACTTCTCTATAATATAATTTTCCATTACTAATATATCCATCCCGCTTTTCTTAAATGTATTATAGGCATCGAAAGGAGAATTTACAATCGGTTCGCCTTTTAAGTTAAAAGATGTGTTAAGGAGAGCCGGGATGCCTGTTTTCTCATAAAATTTGCCTATTAACTTGTAATATAAAGGATTTGTATCTTTATAAACAAACTGCGGCCGGGACGTTTCATCAACATGCACCGCCGCTGGGATTAAATTATTCTTTACCGGCAAGCTATATTGCATAAATCTAAAAGGGTACTGATTCTTAATATCCTCCGCATCAAAGATTGAATCTGTATATTCATATAGTACTGAAGGAGCAAAGGGACGAAACGGTTCTCTGAACTTTATTTTTGAGTTTATCATATCTTTCATCTTAGAATCTCTCGGGTCGGCTAAAATAGAACGGTTTCCCAACGCCCGCGGCCCCCATTCAAACCTTCCCTGAAACCAACCAACTATTCTTTGAGCAATTAAAGCGTCTACTACATAATCAGCTAACTCATCATCACTATTAAGTCTTCTGTATTTCACGCCTTTTTTATCCAAAAATCCGCCTATTTCATCAGCGGAATATTCTTTCCCCCAAAAGCTGTGGTTTAATACAAAACTTCTCGGTTTATTAAGCAAACAATGCCAGACATACAAAGCCGCTCCAAGAGCCCCTCCACCGTCACCAGCACCGGGTTGAATAAAGATATTCTCAAATGGCGTTTCTTTTAAAATTTTATAATTCGCGACACAATTTAAAGCCACGCCTCCTGCCATACAAAGTTTCTTTAACTTTGTTCTTCTATAAAGATAATTCGCTGCCTTTATCACAACATCCTCTGTTACTTTTTGAATGCTTGCGGCAATATCGGCAAAACGCCGGCTCTCCGAATCCTCTATGTTTGCATCGCTAAAAATAAGTTTCGATTCCGGAACACGCGGCCTTCCGAACAATTTTATAAAATTGCGGTTAAAACTGTATTTCGTAGAATAGTGATAAGAGAAATATTTCATATTTACCTTAAGGCTTCCGTCAGAATTAACTTTTACAACCTCATATATTTTATTCACATATTTTGGTTCACCAAACGAACTTAATCCCATAACTTTATACTCACCGTTATTTATTTTAAAACCCAAAAATGCGGTAAAAACAGAATATAAAAGTCCCGGGGAGTGAGGGAACCTGATTTCCTCTAAGATTTTAATCTCATTCTTGCCGCTGCCGTTCCAATCGGCTTTTCCTATTCCTAAAGTAGCAGTTGCCCATTCCCCAACCCCATCTACGGTTAATATAGCCGCTTCTTTATATGGCGAGCAGAAAAAAGTACTTGCCGCATGAGAAAGATGGTGCTCGGAAAATAATATTTTATCCTCAGAGATATCTAAAAATTCTGCTATTGTTGCTTTTACCCACAGTTTATCCTTCAGCCAGTTAACTGCTGCTTCATTAAAAAGCCGCCAGGATTTAGGATAAGTAGAAAGGATTGTCTTTACAATGCGCTCAAATTTCAAGAAAGGCTTCTCATAGAATACAACAAAATCTAGGTCTTTTCCCCTAATCTTTTCATGTTCAAGGCAGAATTTAACAGCATTGTAAGGAAAAGAAAAATCATGCTTTATGCGGCTGAATCTTTCTTCTGCCGAAGCAGCAACAAGCTCCCCGTCTTTTAGAAGACAGGCGGAAGAATCATGATAATAACAGCTTATTCCTAAAATATACATTACGCTAATCTTAAGACGCTAATTCACGCTAATCTAATAAATGTTAACGGATGCTAATAAAATCTTCATTGCCTTTTTAAAAAATCATCTATATTGCTGATACTTTTACGGCTTTTCCAACAAGGCTCCCTTTTAATATCTAAATAATCTTTAAATAATCTTATAAATACCCCGAATGGCGTAATGAATATGAAATAAAAAATAAAAGTAATAACCCTTACTAAAATATTGACTATAATTTGGGCTAACTTCTTGATTCTTCTGATAAATCTTTTCATTTGGTTAAACACTAATTACTGCGAATCTAACGCTAATTCCCGCGGATTGTTCTTTCTTACTGTATCGTAAATTCGCCGCCTTATATCAAGTTTATCTGCACCAAAATTTACCAGATAACCTAATTTATATTTTGAACCCTTTAAATAATAATATAATTGCTTCTCGAAAACCTTCGGCATTTGCAAAACTGATTTTATCTCAATAATTATTTTATCATCTACAATAAAATCGGGAGCATAAACACCTATATTTTCCCCTTTATATTTAATCCTTAAACGTTTTTCTTCTGAAAATAATATACGTTTTGACTTAAATTCCCGCTTAAGTGCCCTATGATAAATCTGCTCTTTATACGCCGGGCCTAAAGTATTATAGACCGCATAAAAACATCCAACAATCTTATACGCCAAATCCTTATATAACAAATCCTGCATAGCCATAACGATCAGTGTCCTTACTATTAGCGGCCATTTGCGTTTATCTTATTCGCGACTATTCGCGTTAGATTAGCGATAATTCGCGTTTCTAAAACAACGTATAAATAAACGGCACAACCGCCGAACTCTGAGCAAACCAGATTAGTATACCGAGGAGAATAAAAACAATAATCATTGGTATCATCCACCAGAGCTTATTTTGCCATAGAAAAGAAAATAATTCTTTTAAAACAGAAAACCTTCTGGAAAATTTTCTAATAAATTTCACTCTATCCTCCTTTTATATACAAACTATCTATATCTTAAAACCTTAGCAACATATTCAGAAATTTTTTTTGCCATTAAGAAGTAACCTTCTCTATTAAGATGAATATTATCAACAAAATACCTTCTGCATACATCACAATTTAATTCCTCTTTAAAATATTTACCTAAATCTAAAAAAAATACTTTTCTTTTTTTAGCTAAAGATTTAATAGGGATGACTTGCTCATTTGAAGGATATTGTAGGAGGATAAGCTTCATATCATTATTTTTACACAAGCTAATTATTTCGTTGGTATTTTTCCACATAATACTTAAAATTATATCAGTTCTTTTCACCAAAGAATATAACTCAGGAAACTTTAAAAATATTTCATCTATTTTCCTCAAGTTATTTTCTTGTTGACATAATAAATAAATTCCTAATAATTGTAAGTAGGCTTCTCGGCATTTAGGAAATTTCTTGATACAATCTTTATACATATACACACATTTATTAAAATAGTCTGGTTCACAAACCAGATTATTACACTTTTCACTTCTATAAGTCATAACTTCATCTAAGCAAACAGAACATTCTTTATTGACTACTCCTACATGTTTATATTTTTCACTATAAAAATTTAACTTTACCAACTTATATAACTTTAAATTTCGCAATATACTATCTAAAAAATAAGTTATTCTATCCTCCAATCTTAAGTAAGGCCTTATTTCTTTGTATATACTTTTTAAATTCCAAGAGTCGTTACCACAACCAGTTAAAGCCAAAACCAAATCTATCCTAGGATATGCTTCTAAAGCAAGCTCAATCTGTTTTAAAACATCTAAAGTTGTAGCACCTGGTATTGCTTTATTGATTACTTTTATCTTTTTATCTAGAAACTTTTCATTTAACAAACGTTCTAATTTTACAGGATACCCACCATTTTTCTCATCTCCAACTCCATAAGTAACAGAATCCCCAATACAAAGAATAACATAATCATAGTATTTTTTTTCTATTTCGTAATTGCCTATATGGTTATGCACAACATAACTAATTATCCGCAAGGTAAACTCTGTCAAAAATAAACCTATCCCTATTCCCAAAAGAATAAGAAATACCTTTTTCATTGTACTGTTCTCCCCTTTTGTCAAGAAATAATTTGTTAAAATCCTGACACTTTACTTACATCTTTTTAAAAAATACATCCGGCCCACACCTTACATAAGTATTTTTACCATATCTACCCACCAGATTTAATTAGATCTTGTGGCTTTGGCTTGTTTTATATGTAAATTCATTACCTCTTTTAGCTTTGAGTCTTGTATCTTTTGCAACTAAAAATTTTCTTTTTTCATTATACGATGAAGTATCTTTTTGTTCTCCCTATTAAAGTTAAGCCAACCTATCTATCTCGATAATTTCTGCTTCTTATTAGTAATTCCTTTTGATTCAAATATCTTATACACAGCATTTAAAGACTTATCCTTACTTCTCTAAAGCTGATTTTAATAAATCTCATATTTATTGCAGATTTAAGCCCTATTATGGGCAGGTAAATACACCAAAACTATTCTTACTTTTTCTTTTAAGTTTCTTTTCTTTACCTAATTTTTACTCCTCTCTTTGCTTTCCTCAATAATTATACAGCAATTTTTAAAATTCCATTATAGGGGAAACAGTATATAATCAAAAACTAATCTTTTCTTCCTCCCAGAAGCACCTTATTTCTTATTATCATATACATCCAAAAATATATTATATAGAAGAGTACGAAGGAAGAAAGCGATATTAAAATAAAATATTTTAAAAAGCTCCTTTTCTTCTCTATTCTCTTTTTAGAAAGCTCTTGTAATTCATTAATAGAAGATTTTAATAATTCTATTTTCCCTTGAGGAGATTTTTCTTTTATAACTTTAAATATGTTTTCTTTGCCTTCTTTTATATTTGTCTCCATAACTTTTATTCCCAAATCCCAGGCTAAATTCAATATTTTTTGTGCCCTTTTCTTCCTCACTGTATATTTATTTCCATCATAAGTCTCCCATAAATAATGCCAGTTCTCTGAAGGTAACGGCTTTATGCCAAACTCTTCTCTTTTTTCATAAACATCTGTTCCTGCAATTAAATGCAAGGTATTTATAGATTTAATAGTATCTATCCATTTTCTATTTCTCCTGATAAAATTATAAGTCTGCATAAATTCTTTTCTGCCTTCGGAAGGAAAACCAATAATAATAAAAACTTCTGTTTTTATGCCGGCTTTTTTAGCATTTCTTATGTTTCTTTCAGCTATCTCACTGGTGTAAATTTTCCTCATCCTCTTTAATACTTTATCCGAGCCGCTCTCTACTCCTATTTGCAAACATTCACAACCTGCTCTTTTCATCTTTTCAAATACCTCAAAGCTCATCTCCCTGCGAGGTGCGATTTGGCCGCTCCAGGTTATATTAAGACCATCTTTTATTATTCTCTCGCATATACCCTTGAGTAATTTCACATTTCCGTTTAATATATTATCAACGACTGTGAATTCTCTTATATTGTATCTATCAATATGATATTTAAGCTCTGCTATTATTTTATCGATATCTTTAGGCCTATAGCCTCCGAATAAACGCCAATTCTTGCAAAAAGCACAATTACCAATACAACCGCGTGACCACTCAACAAGCAGTGATTTTCCGTATTTATCCATATCAAATTCTTTATAAGTAGGAAAAGGTATGTCAGAAATATCTTGCAAGTAAAGGCCGTTATCTATCCAATTATTGTCTTTCTTAAAGATAATCCCTTTGACAGCGCCTATATCGCTGCTGTTTTTCATTCTCTCTATTAAAGAAAAAAGCACTTTCTCGCCTTCCCCGGCAACAAATACATCTATAAGCCCGGGAATATTATCTATGAATATCTTCCGTTGTTCTTCTGTAGAAGTAGCCGGACCTCCCAATATTATCTTTTTGTAAGGATATTTCCGTTTTATTCTCCTGATAAGCTCAATTGTCAACCTCTCTTTGGGATCAACCACGGAGAATCCCAATATCTCACATCCATAGAAATCTATCTCTTCTATCGCACTTTCTATATCCGCCTTGAAAACGTCTAATATTAAAGGGAATGTGTTCTCGTTAGACCAGAAGTTTTTATTCTCCACATGCCAGAGCATACGGAAATCGGAATGATTAGAGAAAAACCTTTTGTTTAAGTCTAAAACGGCAGGATTTAATCCTTGTCTGCGTAAATACTCGCAGAGATAACCAACCCCTATATGCGGATTTTCCTGCGCCCAGGGAGGGAGATTTATAAGAAGGAAATCTATATTATTAGAAATCGCCTTATTTCCCGCATTGTAAATATTGAATCTTTCTTTTCTTTCTCGGATAAATTCAGTTGTGAATTCCAGAGATTCGGCCCCTTCCATAAACTTTATATTTAATTTATTCGCCCATTCTTTTAACTGTAAAACTTTATTTCTTCTCACATCAAAATTATTGTTTTCTTCGGGTATAAACCACCTTCTGTCTCCTTCGATATTCGGTATAATAATTCCATATTTTCGGGGATGATAAAACAGTTCTGAACCAGCCATCACATAGAGAGGGTTAATTGATATTACCGCCGTTATATATAAAGATATTCTCTCCAAAAATATTTTTGTCTCATTAAATTCTTTCTCGCCTTCGCCGGGGAAACCCACTATAAAATACAGATATACGCTTATTCCTGCTTTATAAGTATCTTTTATTACTCTTTCCGCTATCTCACTGGTAAAAGTTTTTCTCATTAATCTGAGGACTTTATTTGAGCCGCTCTCAACGCCGTACTCTAAACGGTAAAACCCTGCCTGTTTCATTTTACGCAGGAGGTTATAATTCATTTCTTTCCGGGGAATAGCTAAGGCTGATAACTTAATGGTAATCCCCGATTCAATTAATAAGCCGCACAATTCTTCTAAGGTTTTTGGGTCAGAATTTACCGCTGGGTCTACAATCGTAAGATGCTCTATGTCATATTTTTCTATATAATATCTAATTTGTTCTACAATATAATAAGCTGGTTTAACCTTAAGCTTGGGAGAAACTACCCTAAAACTACAAAAGGGACAATTAGCCACACAGCCGCGAGAAAACTCTATGGGCAAGCTATTTTTTATCATATACTTCCTGAGGTCAAACTCCTCGAAGGAAGGAAATGGCAGGTCGGCTAAAGATTTGTTCCCGGCTCTCTCTCCCTCTGCAAAAAAAGAGTCCCTTAATAACACTCCCTTAATTTTCCCCAAATCTTTTCCCTCAAAAATACTTTTTGCTATTCTATATAAAGCTTCCTCTCCTTCGCCAGCAACACAATAGTCTACATATTTTTCTATATTCTCTAATATAGAGGATCTTTGTTCTTTTATAGATACAGATACTCCTCCTAAGATTATTATCTTATTTGGGTCTTGTTCTTTTATTCTCTTTATTGATTCTTTTAGAATCATATACGGCCAATTAGAAGGAAGAGAGAATGCTACTATTTTTTGAGGAGAGTATACTAATCTTTCTATCAAAATATCTATTTGAGTCCCTATAATTCCTCTAATAAAATTAAACTTATCCCTCCACCAAGCAGCATAATTCATGCTCCATAAATATTTGTATTCGGGAGAAACAAGATTGTATAACTCTATATTAAAGTCAAATACGCGAGCGGATATTTTATTAGCGTTAAGATAAGTAGCAAGGCAGGCTATGTCCAAATAAGGTGTATCTGCGCCCCAAGGGGGTAAGTCCACAAGTAAAACTGAGTTTTTTTCTTCCTCTATTATTGCTTCCTCGCATCTTCTGCATAAAAAATCGGACGACATGTCTTCTCTGCCCAAAATCATATCCCATATTTTTTTCCGCTTGCCGTTCCATATATCAAAAACACTCTCTTTATTCAAATCACCCAGAATTACTTCCCTTTTCCAGTCCATACAGCACAAGACTACTTTTCCGTCTTCTACTATGTGAAGCATTTCCTCTGCCCATATAGAATTGCATCCTACGATTTTCCCGGCATGATATACGGAGGGCAAACCCCCTACATTTCCCGCTCTCGATATTGGCCCGGCAAAATAGCTTATTCTTTGTAAGCCTTTCTTTTTCCAATATTTAATAGCCTCTTCTTTCTCCTCGTCAGTTAAATACTTATGTTTTAAGAAAGTAATCATTATGTATTCATCAATATTTTTTCTTTTTTTCGCTTCCTCTATAAACTTATTAATCCTCTCAAAAGCCATATCGAAATTTATTCCCATTGCTTTTTTTATAGTCTCCTTCTTTATCCCATGAAAGCTTATACCAATCCAGTCAAGTTTAGAATTTATAAGCTCCTTTCTCATCTCATCGGTAAGCAATAAGCCATTCGTTAGAATATGCACGCTTGCCCAGGGAACTTTCTCTTTGGTATAATTTATCCGCTCTATAATATGCGGATCTGTCAAAGGCTCGTTATTCATATAAAGAATAATTCTTTCTATGTTTTTATATTGGGAAGATTCATCTATTATTTTGTTAAAGAGAGCCGTATCCATTATTCTGGGAGGGAAGAGCTTCTCTATTTTTTTATAAGGGCAGAAGACACAGGAAGCATTACACAAAGAAGTGGTTTGAATAGAGAAATATTTAGGAAAATTACTCATATAAGCACGCATAACAATACGCCACTTAAGCTCCTCGCCGATTATCTCTCCACAAAAGTTTCCAATTTATACTTTCCAAGAAGCTCCAGCATTCTCACATTCTGATCATGGTTATCGCAGGACTCACAATAGGAATCATAGAGAGGTTTGCCGTAAATCGTGAGAGGATTTTCGCGATGCATTATTAATCCGTCGTTTCTGTATCGTCTGTATATATCAGAAAACCAAATATCTCCAAAGCCCCTGCCTTCTTTAGTTAGAATATCTATAGTCTTGGCGCCGCAGCACATAAATATTTCCCTTCTGATATGGATAAAAGAGAAATGCCATCCCACATAGCACCCTTGCGAGAGAAGACCGCCTTTTGACCAGTCTCCTTTTTTTTCATCGTAATGGTTGATTTCAAAATTAATAAAGTTATTGAATTTAATATTAAGCTCCCTGCTTTTTTCTTCGGCTTCAACCAATAATTCTTTTACCTCGGAGAACTCTTTGTTATCCATATATAATTTATCTTTACTGAAATCCTCCAGATGTACCAGTTGATACCAGATTATATCCGCCCCCAAGCGTTTAGCATGCACGCACATTTGAGGTATCTCTTTATAGTTATATTTGGTAATTGCATACAAAGCGATTATTGCCGGCGTTTGTGCCAAGCGTTTATGTTTCAACTCAGACAATGCTTTTACATTATTTTCTATAGTTCTCATCGCTCTAACGCCTGTATGAGGACGCAGCAGGCGAAAAGATCTCTCGGAAGCAAAAGAAAGGCTTACGGTAACTGACTCGCAATTATTCCCTACAAGGTAATCATTGTATAAATTAAGTAACAAGCCGTTTGTTGAGAAATTAAATTTCATGCCTGCCTTTTGTATCTCTTTTATAATATCTATAAACCTTGGATGAAGTGTAGGCTCTCCCCCACCGACCAAAAGAATGGTCTCTACTCCCATTTCTTTAGCATCCCCCAAGACATTCTTTACAACATCAAAATTTAGAAATCCGGATACTTCGGGATGTTTCCCTTTCCAGTAATCTTTATTCCAAGGAGAGAACCTCCTGCAATATACGCAGTCAACATTGCATTTCCCCGCCAAATCAAACAAAATATAAGCCGGGCCGGTAAAAACATCTTTGCATACAGGGCCTAATGCCCTAAGAAATTCTTTTTCAACAAAGACAGGTTCTCCTGATATCCGTTCGATAGTTTCAAATAAGCTATTTAAGTTATCATCTATAACCCTAAACTCAATACCTTTCTTAAGAGAGATGCTATTTATCTCTTCAAGATACTGGTAGAACCTTGCTTTTATATTATAAAAAGGCTTCAGGCTAAAATCAGCAATACTTCCTACGCCTTCTCCTACTCGTATTTTATTTATCAAAGAATAGATTTTAGATAACTTGAAGAAATTTGTCCGCCTTATCCCTATAATCGTATGATAAATAGCTCTTTTGGCAACGAGCTCTTTCAGTGTATCCACTTGTTTAAAAAAATCGGCCTCGTCTAAGTTCACCCCCCACCTATGCGTCTCAGAAGTATCTCCGCATAAATATATGCAGGGAATATTATGAGGAATAGAACAGTTCATTCTATTTTCTCTATCATTGTATTTTCCTATAACATCAAGATGTTTATGCTGCTCATAATCTATTAGGGGTGGATAATCTTCTCTACTATGTTTCATAATAATTTGTTTTGCTTCCGGAGGCAGCACCACTCTACCTGGCTTGTAAACCACTTCTTCTGTCTCTTCTACCATATCTTTAACAATCTCATTCCATCTCTTCCAATGCAAAGGAAAGTAGCAATTAATGAGAAAATGGCAGTTTTCTTTACAGAGATCGGCTTTTTCTCTCACAGCACCAAATCTATTCTCATAAACCTCTATAGGACTATCTTCGGTAATATTCCCTATTTTCCCTTCTGCTACGCACCCGATAATATCTCCCTTATGTGACACGGAAAAATTAAACCTACCGGCGGGGCATTTGATTTTCAAGTCTCTCTCGGGATTGATAAAATAATCTCTAAATTTTCTGAATTGAACCGGATGGTTAGCTATCTTCGCACCTTCTTCCGCTTTCTTTGCAAGATAATTCATTACTTCAATAACCACTTCTTTGTCTTTAGGCCATAGAGGGTCATCCCGCCACCATCCTTTGCCTAAATAATCCACAACTTTATTGTAAACCTGAAAATTAACGGCATCGATAGGAAATTCCCGGAGGACCATCTCTGTAAATTTCGGCAACTCCTCTATATTCTCTCCGCAAATAAGAGTAGACAGCCCCAAGCTTATTCTAGGCTCAATCTTTTTCAGCAAAAATATCGCCTCTTCACATTTCTTGAATAATCCTGGGGCTCTTCTTAACCTATCGTGAGTATAAGAGAACCCGTCTAAAGAGAAATCTATATGTCCTACGCCTGAATCTATTATCTTTTTGCAATTGTCGTAGGAAAAAAGACTCCCGTTAGTGACAACCACAGAATGAATGCCCATTTCTCTCAATGCCTCCAATACCTTAAATATATCTCTATACAAAAGCGGTTCCCCTCCGCCTATACACAAAAAGTCAACGGCAGTAAAGTCCCGCAGGCTTTTAGCGGTGTCGATCCAAACCTGAGCAGGCAAATCATCTTCGGGACGGTAACTATTGCGCCAACAGCTACAAAAGACGCATTTTGCATTGCATCTCGCGGTAATCTGAAAATCTATTTGAATAAATGGCGGCCTGAATTTAGTCATTTTGCTATGCCTGATATAATCTTGTGCATATTTTTATTATGCATAAAATTATCACATTCTTTTGTGCAGCCAATCTCTTCGAAATAAGGAGTATCCTTTTTTTGATATTTCGCTCTGGCCCTAAACTCATTGTATCTATCGGAGAACCAGATTTCCTTAAAAGTTCTATTGTTAATATTACCCATAATTTTTTTAACCCCCCGGCAGCAGGGAGCGACCGAACCATCAGCCATAATGCGGGCGAATGTCCAGCCGGCATAGCAGGGTATTCTGTTTATATCATCCTTATCAAACTCACCCTTACTAAAATCCCGCTCAGGCTTAGAGAGGCGGCGCACAAAACCATCAAAGAACTCAAGCACTATATTGTCTTTTCTGGCTTCACTTCTGATAATCTCTGCTTCTTTTATGAGCTCCTGGCGCTGGTATTCTGAAAGAAGCAAAACATCAGTGCTGCCGGGAATAACATCTAAAATAGTAAAATAGACAGCATCTGCGCCGAATACTTTAGCAAATTTATACATATCAAATATTCTATGATAATTAACATTTGAGATTACATTAGCAAAAGTAACTCTCATATTGTCTCTTCTGATATTTTTGAGATATAGAAGGTTATCTTTTAATTTAGAAAATTGTTCCGCCAAAGCTGTAGGATGAGTATCGATGTAAGTTCCCTCGTCAGAAGCCCACAAACTTACGCATAATTCATCCACTCCTAAAGCGACAATATCTTTAATATCCTGTTTACTTACCAGCGTAAAGTTAGTAGTGAGAGAAACTTTTATATCTTTTCTTCTGGCTAATTCTATATACCTGAGCAGGCCCTTATACATAAAAGGCTCGCCCCCGCCCGTAAACCTCAATCTTTTTGTTTTAAGAGAAGCTAAATCATTTATCAATTTTTTAAGTATAGAGGGAGGCAGTTCTTTATTTAGCAGTTCCTGGGAAGGCTTATTCTTCAACAAGGGAGAGTACAGCCAGCAGGATATACATCTTAGATTACATTTGTTAGCCGGGTCTATCACTACCTGTTCCGGCCCCACAAATGCTTTGCGTCCATGTAATATTCCAGCAATTAAAGGATCGGGATGATACTTTTTATATTCAGAAAGGCTGCTGACGAAGATGCTCTTGATATCTTTGAACAAACGGGAGCCTTTTGCTAACAGTTTCAGAGCCAGCCTTAAAGCAAAAGGAATCCTTTTGATATTGCTATGAACCCACATATTTCTCAAAATATCATCGCAGCTTTTATAGCAGCCGGCTTCTTTAACATCCGGGTCGTTGCCTATCATGCGAAAGAATTTATCTTTCTTCTTATAGACTCTGGTTTTTTTTCTAAAATAGAATTGCCGGGACGAATCCCATATCTCCGAGAAACGGCTTAGGTATAGAGAACCTGTAGGAATACGATGAGCTTTAAGACAGGAATGCATTTCTCCTTCGGGAATAATGCGGGCGAAAATCCAGCCGATATAACAGGGGATGCTGTCAATTATGTCTTTGTCATAAAGAGCGCCTTCGGCATACTCTTTGCTGCTCAGGCGCCGCAAAAACTGGTCAAAGCCGAATATGCGCAGGCCGCTGTTTAAAACGTAACAGCCGTTTTCATCTTTAGTTAAAATGCGGCTCTTTATTCCCCCGCTCTGTCTGATTATCTCCTCAATATGCTCTTGTCTTAAGGCGAGTGTATCAGTATAGCCGGGAATAGTATCTACAGGGGTAAACTCTAAAGAATCAGAATGTGTCTCCTCGGCAAACTTTACCATATTCAGCATCTCCTTATGATTCATATTAAACATTACATTGTAGAGTTTTACCTGCGGCTTACTGTCTTTTCTTGAGTTAAGATACAAAAGATTGTCTCTAATCCGGATAAAACTATCTTCGCTGCTCCCAATATGAGTCTTAACATAAACCTGTGGAGTCCCCGCCCAAACGCTTACAGTCAAGAAATCCATACCCATATTAATCAGACGGCCTATTTTTTTGCGGTCGAGAAGAGTAAAATTGGTGTTTATATGGCAAATAATATTTCTCTTGCTTTTTGCGTAAGCAAATATTTCCATAGCGTCGGGATGCATAAACGCTCACCGCTGCCGGAGAAATATATTTCTGTAACGCCCATGTTATAAACTTCGTCTATCAATTCTTTAGCTAAAGAAGCAGGAAGATATATTCTTTTCCTGGGAGGCTTAAGCCTTCTTTCTCTAAGCAGGGGAGAATTGCACCAGCAGGCAATGCATTGATTATTGCAATCGTTGGTTAAATCCATCTGGACGTGAAAGGGCCCTTTATAAGAATATTTTCCGTCAAATATACCAAATATTTCTTTTAGCCTTTCATTAAAATGTTTATTGCTAACCTTACTCTTTAAAATCCTTAAGAAATCTAATCCGGCACCAGATTTGCCGGTATTTCTATTAATAAACATATGCTCATTTCCTGAGGCAAAAGCAAAGCCTTCTATGTGAGGAATAAACGAAGGCGATAATAACATTAGATCATGTTTACCATTGGATAAATTAACCTCGCACTCTTTATGCCACTTTAGGTATTCTTGCGTCCATCCTCCTGTAGACAATGACAACGCGCCTTCTTTAATCACAATATTATCTATTAACAACTTAACTGGGCGCGATTGCCCAGAGGCATAATTGCTCCATAGAGTATAATTGCCGCTCCCCTTTACGAAAAACTCATATTCAGCATATCCCCAGCCTTCACCTCCATCCACAACTAAATCCTTACCAAAACCATGCTCGTCTGTCTTACTTAAATTCCCCCAGACAAAATTTCTAGCCGGGATAAAAACAGCCTCCTTCTGTTCTGGAGTCACGGGCTTAACATTGATATTGCGATTATTTATCCTCTCATATAAATCATTATTGCTCCCCCAATTATCACAACTCTTAATGCACTCTATTTTGGCAAAATAAGGGTCCGTTTTGGAAAGATTTTTAGCCTTATACCTAAAATCGTCGTATTGTTTAGAAAACCATACATGGGGAAAATTATTCTTATAGATATTACCCAAAGGGAATCTTGCCGCCTTGCAACAGGGAATAACGTCTCCCGAAGTAAGAACCCGGGAATAATACCAGCCGACATAACAAGGTATTGAATTTACCATTCTGTCATAATTGCCTTTATCAGCATCCGGAGAAAGACAACGGCGCATAAAAGTACTTATTCCTAAAATATTCAATAGTTTGACATCTACCCTGCCGTCTTTGTTCAAGCAAGAATCTTTCTCAGGGCAGGCCAGACACTTATCTGAACTAAATTCGTATCTAAACATAGCCGGATATGTATCCCAGAAGGAATCCGGATAAGAAGATTTATCTTTGGCTATCCGGAGAATACTGTTTTCTCTGCATTTAAGCACTACGAGAAAATTTTTTGTTTGGAATCCTTCCTTGGCATTCTTCCATATTTTGCCAAAATCAACTCCGTTATAAATATTATCGGTTATTTTGCCAACAGGAATACCTCTAGGAAAACTGTATTCTACGTAGTCAGCCCTTTTCCTTATCTCTTCAAACTGAGTTTTTATATCTTCTACCATAAAAGGTCTGATAGCCAGGAAATCTGTTCTTCCTTTTACTATATCTGCTACCTGAAACTCAACCGAATCAGCGTCTACATTTTTAGCAAAATCTACCATATTAATAATATCTTTATAATTACGGCTGCATATTACATTGTATATCTTTAGGTGAGGGCAAGCCCTGTTCTTATCCTCTTTATAAGCAGAAAGAAAGCTGAGATTGTTTCTTACTATATCAAAATCTTCTTCCCTGTTACTCGGATGAGTATCTTTGTATACACGGGAAGACCCAGCCCAGATACTTGCTGTAATCATATCAACCCCTGTATCTACAAAAATTCTGGCCATATTATCATTAAGCAAAAGAGCGTTAGTAATAATACTAAGGCGCATACCTCTTTTCTTAATTAGTTGAATAACCTCTATAATTTCCTTATACAAAAGAGGTTCTCCCGACCCAGAAAGAATGATTTCTTTTGCGCCAACCGAAGCAAGATCGTTTATCAAGCTTTTTAATAAATCTAAAGGTAATTCTCTTTCTCCCCGGGGGAAAACTTTTTTCTTATCGACTAAAGGAGAATGCACCCAGCAGGCTATACAGCTGTTATTACATCTATCGGTTAAATCTATCTGGACAGTATAAGGGCCGCGAAAAGCTTTTCTGCCGTTGTTAACTCCTTTTGCAATACCATCTAATGCTTTTTCCATTATATTCTGCCAATGAATTTACTCCTCTCTCCAAGGAGGTACCTAAAATAAGAATTTGCCTTTCTTAAAGCGTATCCTAACCCGCCTCTATCCCAATAAGAAATAAATCTTGTTATATCCCCTCGTAAACCTCTCTTCCTTCTTTGAGAATCTGCCCAGAGGCGATAAGCATAATTTTTAGCTTCCTCTAATTCCTCAGTAGTTAAATTATCCGGTTTAAATACACAACTATACTGACCATCATATAAAGACCAATCTTTGGTAATAATTCTTTTTTTCTTATCAAGCTCTTCGAAAAGTATTGTCCCGGGGAAAGGAGTAATAATAGAAAATTGGACAGAATCCGGATTAAGTGAGAGTGCTAATTTAACCGTTTGTTTTATGGTCTTCTTTGTTTCACCCTCCATACCAAAAGTAAAAGTAAGATGTGTTCTGATACCAATCTTCTTAGTAAATTTAATCATGCTGATTGCTTTCTTAAGATCTAAGTTCTTACCGCTGCGGTCTAAAATTTCCTGTGACGCACTTTCAACTCCATATTTAACCGCCCACAGTCCGGCCTTTTTCATATTAATAAGTATCTCCTCATCCATTAAATCGGCTCTTGCCATACACGCCCAGGGTATACAGTCAAGCTTCCTTTCTATTAACAAATTGCAAAGCTTGAGTATCCTTTCTTTGCCAATATTGAAAGTATCATCATCAAAATATATAGACTTAAAACCATAATATTCCACCATAAACTCCATTTCATCTACAACGTCTACAATATCCCGAAAACGGTAAGAAGAACCCCCATACATTATCTGGGGCCAAAGGCAGAATTTACACCCAAAGGGACAACCGCGGGAAGCAAGCATCTGCACTGAAGGATGAGGAATATTACCAGGCAAATCCCAATATTTATCCATTGGCAGGGAATCTCTTTCCGGCCAAGGAAGTATGTCTATATCCAGGAGGGGGCGCAGAGAAGTTTTAACTATTCCGCTGGAATCCCGATAGATAATTCCTTTTACGGAAGAAATATCTCTGCCTTTAAGAAAAGATTGAGCCAGCTCAAGCAATGTCATCTCATATTCACCATACATCACCACGTCTATAAAACTGTTTTCAAGGAGAAATTCCTTGTTATAAATTAAAGTATTCGCACCTGAAATGATTACAACAACTTCAGGAAATATTTCTTTAATTTTAGCCAGTATCTTAATATCGAAATTAAAAGAGGGGACAGAAGTCTCAACTACAAAATACTTAAACTTTTCCTGCGATAACAAACCAAAAAACCTCTTCTCATCAAGGCCTAAAGCAATTGCATCTATCATTTTCGCAGCAAAGCCCTCTTTTTTTAAAAGAGCTGTGGCATAAGATAAGAAAAAAGGGAAAGGCAAATAGTTTCCTTCGGAATAGTCTTTTATATGCGGCCAGCGAGAGCCTGCCCGGACTCCACTCCTGCCAAATTTTTCCCAAGGCAAATTTGCAAGTAAAATTTTGTCTTTGTCCTGCTCAAGCCGAGGATAAAAGTTATTCTTCCGCCTCAAATGCTCCATTATAAAATCAAGGATTTTATCTTCTGTGAAAAAAGTCAAATCAAGCGAACAAATATGAGTCCTTTCTTTATCAAACAAAAAATCTTTGAATTTAATTCCTAACATGCGCGCGGCGAGCTCCTTCGAACAATTCTCTACAAAAAAAGTACAATCAGCATATACACTTTTAGCCCGCAATAGAAATGAAGCACCCGGCTTCTTATCTTTTAAACCAACAAATGCTACTTTATCCTCAAATAATAATTGCCACCTGCCCGGGAAAGCAGAAGGAAACGGATTATGCTTCTCATCACACAACCATTCTTTATAGAAAGAAGCAGCAATAATAATGAGTTTTACTTCGTCGCCAATTAATTCTTCTTCCGCCCGAGAATACACATCAATAAGCAATTTATTCTTCCCCGAAGCTCTAAACACCAATTCTATCTCAAGAGGCAATTTATCATAATAAACCTTGAAAGAGATAATCTCTTTTTCACATCTGCCCAAAGTCCACTTTCCGCTCGAAGCATTGTGCAAAAGGCCAAAAGTAGAAACGGATAAATCTACGCCATTATGTTCTGACACTTTCTTATTTTTTAAGAAGATATCCAGCCCCTGTCCGTTAAATACTATCTTCAAGTCGTTTCTTTGTAAAAAGACCTGATACGGACCGCCTTTTTGAAAAATAACGGCTGCTCTCCATAATATATACTTCAACGCTTTATAAAAAGCATACCTAAAGCCTCTTTCTTTAATATAAAGAAATAATTTACTTAGCTTAGGCATAAAATTCCACCTTTCCGGAAAATCTTATTTTGTCTTCCTTCTTTGCCGTATATTGGTAGGCGATTATTCGGCTCTTTAGGAAGCTATCGCTATTTTCTATAACCCCGCGTGTATCTTTTACAACAAAAATATTCTTAAAAGCTAAAAGCGGTAAATCTTTAGCCCTTACCAGGATACCTTCCTGATTCGGCTTGCCGTACCAATACCTAAAAGGTAATATATCATAATATTGTGGGTATTCATCACTGAAATATCCTTTTAATTTATCTGCCTCCCACCCAGTGTATTCAGAAGATAATCCTAGACAAAACTGAACAATTTCCAGAAACTCTCTTTTGTAATTATATATATCTGCATCCCAAAAGATAATATTCCCCTCAACCCGTAAAACCCATCTCTGACTGAGGTCTATGTAAGGAGAATATAACTCAAGCAGCACTTTATCAGAACTTTTATTTTTTATCACCTGATAACTACGGTGTGAATCATACCATACATTATCCTTTCTTATAGAACTATACAACCCGACTTTGCCGGTTATTGTTTTGCCTTTACACCTTATAAATCCTACACCACGAGAAACATTAACCAAAAGATCCTTATTTTGTAACACTACAGTATCTCCTGGATGTTTTTTAATAATTCTTCCCTCTCCTCCCTCCTTTATAGAGAATTCCGTCCCTTTTATTAATTTATTACTATCAAGAAGCAAGGGTTTAATTATACTAATTTCTCCTACATTAACTTCTACGTTCCTGTTTCTCCTGCAATATAAACTTACTAAAGAAGCACTGCTTGCCTCTTTATCAACCTCTAACACAATCTTTTTACCCTCATGATTTATAAAACCTACATTAGAAGAGTAATCGCGAGAAATCCTCACTGGTGCGATGGATTCATTAATATAATCGCTGGAAAACCTGCCTTTCTCTTCCGACAGAAACCACTGAGATATTTGCCGGGTATCAAATTCGGCGACAAAGCGTTGTATTATTTCTATCTTCTCTTTTGAAATAAATAAGCTCTGAAAATAAAAGCCGTCCTTCCCGGATTTTATTGTAACCTCTTGAGCCGACAAAAAACTACTGGGAAAATCAATCTTAATAACGATAATATTACCCGCCGGTCTCTCCAGGCGCCAGTCACCATCAAAGGTACGCAGCCAATACCCGCGTTTAGCATAAATAGAAAAGTAGAAACCAAAAGACTTGGTTAATTCCTTATCCTGGTAAAAAAGAGATATCTTCTTATTTTCTACATCAAGATAAAGCCTGAGGCTGCCGGAAGTAAGGGTGCGGGACTCGATAAGCCGTTTCCTGATACGCTCTTGCTCCCTTGCCAAAGCTTCCTGCTGCTGCTTGATGTAAGATAGTATTTTGTTATTATCCTTAAAAACCTCTAAAGAAGCGGATAGGCCCGCATCTTTAATACCCGCTTTGGGCAAAAAGTTTATTTGCAAAGCGCGCAAAGAAGAATTTTTATCACTGTTCTGGATTAGAAGAAAAGTATTTTCAATCCGGGGGTTATTAAAGATTAAAGCGGGAATGCCGGCTTCAGCTAAGAGGCCAAACCTGCCGGCAGAGTTGTCGTCCAGAGGGATGTCCTGCCAAAATGTAAATTCCTGCGGGAATTTGCTTCTTTGGCGGCCGGCAAAAAACTCCTTATAGTCAGAAGAAACAAAAATGCCAAATTTAAGGCGCTCCAGAGAAATGCCTTTAACGTTAAAGAAACTGGCCTTAAATAAAACCGTATTCCCGGATAAGGTAAACTTATATAGACAATACACTCCTAATTCTTTAAAGCTAAGCTTTACTAAAAGATTGTCTTTATCACGGGAATAGTCAATTATACTATTCTGATTACCATACCACATATCTTCATAAAGAAAACTGACATGAAAACCAAAAGACTTGGTTAATTCCTTATCCTGGTAAAAAAGAGATATCTTCTTATTTTCTACATCAAGATAAAGCCTGAGGCTGCCGGAAGTAAGGGTGCGGGAAGAAACTATTCTTTGCCATAAAGAACGCCGTTTTCTCTCCTCATCCTCTTTTTTGCTATCAAGAAAAAGTTTTACTTTATTAAACTCTTTTAGGAAAGAAATTCTAGTTTTAATATTTTCAAAAGCGACAGATGAAACAGCTCTCGCTTCTTCTTCATAACCAGTATTGGATACATATATGTTCTGCGAAACATCATTCTCTAACACAACAAACGGTAAACATGAACTTTCAGGCCTAAGAACTACTATTTTTTGTTCTTTTAATTCTTTTATCACATCCCATTCAAATTTATGCGAAAACTCCGGAAAGACCCCTTCCTCATCCAAGCCAATCCAAGAATTATATCTTGCATCAAATAACAAATTAATCCTTTTTACTGCGCCTTCAGAATACACTTCTAAGTTTAAACCGCCGCTATCCGTAGATACCTTAAAGAGCGCCTCTAATTTTTTTTTGGCATAAACTCCCCTTGCCAGTATATATGAAGAGCTTACCTCTTCGATTTTCCAGGAAAACATAAAAGAATTAATTTCCGTATCTTTACCGGGATAAGAAAAAACACAAAATATAGAGCTGCCCTTAGTTAAAGGGTCGTCATTGTAAGAAACAAATATTCTACCATTACTGAATACTACTCGTATTTTATTACTGTCTAAAAATAATTCCGCTCTCCCCCCTGCATCCCCATATATCTGCACATAGCGGAATATGGCCTTGTCCGGACTCCCTTCATAAACTTTACTGCCCTTTTCCAGCAGAATAACCCTATTACAAAGTTTTTTAACCATATCCATATCGTGGCTTACTACCACAATTGTTTTTTTATCATCTTTTAAAGATAATATCTTATCGATACATCTTTCCTGTGACCCTTTATCACCTACCGAAAGTATATCATCGATAAGAAGAACATCTGGTTCTACAAAAACTGCCATTCCAAATCCAAGCCGTACGTACATACCCTGAGAATAATACTTAAGCGGAGCGTCTATAAAACGCCCTATACGAGCAAAATCTATAATTTCCTTAACTCTCTCATCTATATCTTGCGTACTAATTCCATAAAGTTTCGCATTTATAATAATATTTTCTCTACCGGTAAGCTCGGGGTTGAATCCTGCTACCAATTCCATTAAAGAAGAAACCTTCCCTTTTATGTCTACGTTTCCTCTATCCGGTTCAAGCATCCCGCTTAATATTCTTAAAAGAGTTGTTTTTCCGGCACCGTTCTGCCCGATAACTCCTAAAACGTCCCCTTGCGATACATCAAAGCTTACCCCTTGAAGCGCCCAAACATCTTCCCAAATTATCTTCCTGCCTTCTATAAACTTAATCCTATAACTCTCCCAAAGATTATCTGCTTTTATCACCTTCATAGCATTTTAACTAATTCTTTGCCTCTCGCTATAAATAACATGATTGCAAGATAAAAAACTAAAGTAGAAATAAACATTACGATAAAAGTAGTTGTCACCCCCGGCCAATGCCCCAAAAATAAAACATCCTGGAAACATTTAATATAATAAGTCAGAGGATTCAACAAACATATCCAGCGCCAGGGAAAAGGTACCATACCCTGAGAGTAGAAAACCGGCGTAATCCAAAACCATATGGTAATAACTGAAATTATAAAATGATATGTGTCTTTGCTCAACATATTAAAAAAAGCGAGCGCCCCCCCCATTCCTAAGATAAAAGTCAGAAAGAGAAATATATAAAGAGGAAGCAGTAAAAATACCATTATATTCTTATGATTAACCCAGACGAATAGAGGCATAAATATAGTAAGTGTAATCAGAAAATTAAAAAATGATGATAAAACAGACGAAAAGGGGATAAATTCCGGCAACAAATTTATTTGTTTCAATAATGATTTCTTTGTATAAAACGCATTTAACGCTCCGATTGTGCCGTCTGAGAAAAATATCCAGGGAAAGATCCCAGAAATGATAAAAATAAAAAAACCATCGATTTTTACTCCAAATATATTTGTAAATACAATCTTTATGCTAAAAGCAAGAATTACCGGAGCAATTATAGCCCAAAAAACGCCCAAAACCGATCCGGAATATTTTTCTTTAAACTCATTGCGAGAAAGGTCGATAAGTTTATCTTTGTTTTTTATTATTTCCCCGATTCTTTTCTTAAAATCAAACCAAGCCATTTCCCCTCAATATACTATATAATTTGTCCACAACTACTTCTATGGAATAATTACGCTCTATGCTCAAATAAGCATTTTCCCCTATTTTTTCTCTTTTTTGCTTATTTTCTATAAGTTCTTCCAATTTATCAACAAACTCCTCCTTATTTCTACAAAGCATACCGTTAACTCCGTCTTTAATAATATTCTCTGCTTCCCCGACACAAGATGACACAACCGGTTTACCCATCGCCATGTATTCAAAAATCTTAGTAGGACTTTTCGCCATATTGTATATTGAATCTTTAAGCGGCACAACACCAATATCTATATTTTTAATGTACGGGGGTATATCTTGCCATTTCGACCAGGGGAAAATAGTTATATATTCTACTTTCATATTCTTTAAAATAGAAACCACATCTTTATAGAAGAAACCTCCTCCTTTTATTCTAAGTTCTACTAAACTTCCTAATCCACGCTTCATAAGAAGAGAAAAAACATCTGCCAATAACTTAATCTCGGCTATGTTCTCCTCTCTGTTAATGGTACCGTGCCAGGACAAAACTATTTTATTATTCTCGTTATCGGAATAAGGAAAATCCCTAAAACAAGTAAGGTCTGCCCCTGTGGGTAAATAATAAGTTTTATTATTATATTTCTTAAGATAATCTACCATAAATTTACTTGCCCCAATGCAAAATATACTTTTTTTAGCAAGCCATTTCATAAAATATTCTGAGAAAGAAAATGATCTATTTCTACTTAAATCTTTAGCCTCCCAATCGTCAACATCAAGAATAAGATTAATTCTTTTAAGCTTACAAATCATACTCACGGGAAAAGAATGATAATTAATGCGGTTAATAATAAAACAACATGGATTTTTATATTTGATAAGCGTTGTAATACTTCTTGCCGCTATTATCAGTTTATCGTATGCTCCAAAATTACCTTCATTTACTCCTGCTGCCCCTCCCAGGTTATCTGCAAAAGAAAAAACTTCAGTATCTAAATTGTATCTATCCCTCAATACCTTGGCCCATCCATAAGCGCGCAATCTTGCTCCCGCGTTTTCTTTCCCTTCACGGCTTATAAAAATAAACTTCATATTCTTGCTGCCAGTTTCTTGCTCCCTAAAATAACATCTTCCATAGACATATACTGCCAGCTTCCGAAACGGCCGCAGGCAATTATATTATTCTTAGATAGGAATTTTAATATTCGCGAACGTGACTTGCCGTAATTTGTATCATAAATAGGATAGGCATATTTTATATTATCTATACTTTTACGGATAATTTTTATTCCATTTTGTATTACGCCTGTCTTTTTTAAATGATTTTTCACCTTTGTGACGATATTGCTTACCGGGGTATTGCCGCCTGAATATGAAACTTCAACATACATAGAGCCTTTGTTCTGAGGAGTTAAGGAAGAAGAAAAATTATGGAAAAAACCAACCCTGAAGAAAGGAATATCCTTATCGGGGAAATAAATCCAGTGGGTTCCGGGATAGACATTTTTATCAACGGAAAAGTTTATATTAACAATTGAAAGCCACCTCAGTTTATCAAATTCATTTTTTAAGCCAGGCGGCAATCCCTTTAATATCCTGCTTAATTCGGGCAAAGGAAGAGTAGAAACTAATATGTCAAACTCTTTCTCTTTCCCGTTTCTAAATTTTACTATTTTCTTTCTTAAATCAACTTCTTTTGCTTCATGGTTGAGATGAATGCTTCTTATATTACGGGCCACTCCTTCAACCAGCTTCTCTATCCCTCCCTTTTTGGGATACCAAAAATATGCGCTGTAGCCAAAGTTTTTGTGGTTTCTTCCGGATATACTGCGTTCAACATCTCTAAGTCCGGGAATAACTATAAATTTTTCTATGCCCTTATAATGCATCTTATCCAAAGGGAATCTCCAGAATTTGCTGTTATAAGGTACCATAAAATAATCGGTAATTGCCCTGCCAAACTTATAATACGACCAATCAATAAAACTGTCCCCCTTAATACCATTGCCAGTATTACGCGCTTTTACGAATCCCGAAAGGCACTCCTGAAAAATCTCTTTGGGAAGATAGTGAAAGTTAAGCTGGAAAGGATAGGGAATAATTCTGTTAAAAGTATATACGTATGCTTTTCTTTTATGTTTCTCTAAGTTATTGCCCAATACGCTCTTAATCAAACTAAGAGAATGCTTATTCCTAAAATGCAGGAGATGACCGCTTATATCAAAAGTAAAACCATCTATTTTGTAAGACCGGCACAGCCCGCCGTAAAAATCTTCTTTTTCAAATACAGACGCTGTTATTTTCCTTTTTTCCAGAAAGTACGCTGTAGATAATCCGGCTAACCCCGCTCCCAGTATCAATATTTTTCTATCTCGCATTAGATACGCCTTCTTATATTAAATATAGTGACAGAAAACAAAATGGCCAGGTTCTACTTCTTTTGCCTCAGGCTCAACCTCACAATGCGGTTTCTCAATAGCACAACGCCCCCTGAATACACACCCTTCTTTGGACTTTCCTTGAATATAAGCACTTTTTAATTTGTATTCCGACGCCTCAATGAGTAATTTTGTATAAGGATGAAGGGGGTTACGATACAATATATCTTTTGGCCCGCATTCAACTATTTTACCATAATACATAACAAATATATAGTCGGCGACCTTAGCAATAAGTTTTAGGTTATGAGAAATAAAAAAGTAGCTTAAAGATTCTTTGTCTTTAAGCTCCGCGAGTAAATCTATGATTTTTACTGTTGTAGAAACATCTAAGTTAGAAGTAGGCTCATCGAGAATAACAACTCTTGGATTATTTATTAACGCGCGGGCTATTGAAACTCTCTGCGCCTGGCCGCCGCTCAACTGGTGAGGATATAAATAAAGGCAGGTTTCGTCTAATCCTGCCTTGTTAAGAAAATCAATGATTGTGCCTTTCGCCATTTCTATACTCACTTTCTTAAACACTCTCAACGTCTCAAGAAGCGTCCTAAACACCGTATACCGGGGATCAATGCTTAAAGAAGGATTCTGGAAAACAATCTGGATTCTTTCTCTGACAAAAGAGTAATTCTCCCTTATTCTTGTTATATCTTTATCCTCCAAAATAATTCTGCCGCCGTCAGCATTATAAAAACCAAGGAGAGTCTTCGCCAGGGTAGTTTTGCCGCATCCTGACTCTCCAACCAAAGCCGTAACCTGCTTTTTTTTAATAAAGATATCCACTCCGTCTACAGCTTTAATAAGCTGTTTCTTTCTTTTAAAATATTTCTTTAAACCTTTTGTCTCAACAATATTCATTATGTCCGCTCAATATACCAACGCACACCCCGGGGGGTGCACATTGGACAGTTAAGAGACTAAACGAAGATAATCGTTTATAAATACTTTTGTGCTTTCATGTTTAGGGCGCAAAAATAACGACTTAGTATCTGTTATCTCCTTAACCTCGCCTCTATACAAGAATACCACTCTATTACACAACACTTTTACCAAACCGAGGTTATGGGTGATAAATAATATGGTAAAGCCTAATTCTTTGCGAAGCTCCAACAGAAGATTCACAATTTGGCTCTCTACTGTAACGTCCAAAGAACTCGTTGGCTCATCGGCTATCAAGATATCGGGATTGCTCGATATAGCAAGGGCGATCATTGCCCTCTGAAGCTGGCCGCCGCTCAACTCGTGAGGGTAACTTTTTAATACACGTTTAGTATCATAGATACCGGATTTTCTTAATAAATCCTCTATAATCCTGCCTTTATTTTCTCTTTTATTCATCGCGGAGTTTTTACCCATAAATTCAAGAAAATGATAGCCGACGGTTAAAACAGGATTAAAACTTGCCGCGGGTTCCTGGAAAACAATGCTTATTCTGTTACCCCTTATATTACGCAGCTCTTTATCGTTCATCTTCAATATATTCCTTCCTTCGAAGATAACTTCTCCTTCTTTTTTTGTGCCAGAAGGAAGAATATTAAGTATAGACGAGGCAAGAGTGGTTTTCCCGCTTCCTGATTCTCCGACAATCCCCAGGATTTCGCCTTTATACAGCTTGAAACTCGCATTCTTAAGCGCTTCTTTTATCCTCCCGCCTGCGTATGCAACACTTAAATTATTAACGCTTAACAAAGGTTTCATAATATTGTAAGTTATTGAAACACCTTTCTCTTAGGATCAAGCACGTCTCTTAATGCTTCTCCTATAATATTAAAACAGCTTGTTGTAATAACGATTATAACGCCAGGGGTAAGTACCCAGGGATAAAGCTTAATATTCACTATACCCTGAGCTAAAGCAAGCATATTCCCCCAGCTAGCCTGAGGCTCCTGTATCCCAAGGCCCAAAAGGCTCAATGCAGCCTCGCCGATTATGTATCCGGGTATGCTTAGAAACACAGCTACTACAGCATAAGAGAAAGTATGAGGGAGTATGTGGCGCATAATTATTTTAAAGTTGCTCAACCCTATTGCTTTTGCGGCTAAAACAAACTCCCGTTCCTTCAAAGACAAAGCCATCCCTCTTATGACTCTCGCAATCGATGCCCATCCGATAAAAGAAAGAATAACTACAATAAGAAAATAAACCTGCGCGGAACTAAAATCAGGGGGGAAAGACGCGCGAAGAGCAAGCATAAGATAAAACCCGGGGACCATCATCATCATTTCTACTATACGCATAGTAATGTTATCGGCCCATCCTCCGAAATACCCTGAAATGCCCCCCACAATAATGCCGATTACAAAAGAAATGGTTACGCCTATAAGGCCGATACTTAATGATATCCTCGCGCCATAAATAAGTCTTGATAATATATCTCTTCCTTTTAAATCCGCTCCTAAAAGATAAATACGCGTACCCTGCGTGCCAAAAAGATGACGATTAACGCTAAAGATGCCGAATATCTTATATCTAAATCCTTTCACAAATAATTTTACAGGATAAATCCTGCTCCTATCCTCAGAATATACACGCCGGTAGTATCTATCAACTTTAACTTTATAGCCATAAACATAGGGACGAAAAATCTTCTTTTGAACATTTATAAAATGTAACTTAGCAGGCGGAGCCCATCTATACGCTATATCCCCGTCATCATAGCGGTAAGGAGAGAAAAAACCGGCAAAAATCGCTGTCAAATAGAGACCTCCCAGCACAAAAAGAGCGGCTACCGCCAGTTTATTATTCTTTAACCCCTTCCACATAGTTTTTCGTATTGCGTACCGCGTCGTGCGTCCCGCGTACTAAGAGCAGGAATCCTTAGAATCTATAATTCATATTGTACGCGTTACTAAATGTTATTCGCTAAACGCTATACGCTATTCGCTATCAATACCTAATACGGGGATCAGAGAAAGCAAGAAGAATATCGGCAATTAAATTGCCGGCAATAAGCAATACCCCGCTAATTATCACTGAGCCCATAACAAGGTATAAGTCCTGTTTTCTAACCGCTTCAAGAGCAACCTGTCCCAGTCCCGGCCAGCCGACAATAATTTCCGTTAAAGCCGCTCCGCTTAAAAGCGAAGAGAACTGGTACCCAAAAATAGTAATCATCGGATTCAAGGCGTTCTTAAGAGCGTGCACATAGAGAATTCTTGTGTTGCTTATTCCGCGCGCCTTAGCCGCTAGAATATAAGCAGAACCAAGCACCTCGAGCATATTCGCGCGCATTATCCTCTGCAATGATGCGATACTCGCAAAAGAAAGAGCAATAGTGGGAATAACAAGGTGCTTCGCGATATCCAGAATTTTACCCAGAGCAGACAGCTCATAAAATCTTAATGAACGCATTCCTCCTAAAGGGAGTAATCCACTAATATAAGCAAAATACAGAAATACCATCGCGAGCAAGAACGAAGGCGAAGAAATGCCTAAATACGAAAACAAGGATATAAAACGGTCAATGAATTTATTCTTGTGCAAAGAGGCAATTATCCCAAGCGGTATAACAAAAATCCAGGTGAAAACAATGGCTGAAAGAGACAAAATAATAGTATTTTTGGCACGGGAAGCAATAACATTTTTAACCTCGGCTTTATAAGAGAAGGAGTATCCTAAATCTCCCTTAAGTATATTCTTCAACCATATAAGATATTGGTTAAGGAGAGGCTCGTTAAGATGAAATTTCTCCTCATAAAGCTTTATTGCCTGCCGTGATACCTGAGGGTTTGATTTAAGTTCGCTTAAGAAATCCCCCGGCGCGATATGAATAAATAAAAAAGTCATAAAAGTGACTCCTAAAAGAAGGGGAATAGAATAGCCTAATCTTTTTAAAGCATAGATAATCATTTTTTTGCCTTATCTAAAACATACACACGCTCAATTTCCGAAAAAGCCCCTCCGTAAACCGTAGGAAAAAGATTGCCAAAGCGGTTACGCACAGCATATATGGAATAACCCTGCACAGTATAAATAAACGGCAAATTATCCGATACAATATACTGCCATTCGTTGAATAGCTCTTTGCGCTTTGCCATATCGAGGGTCTTTGCGCTTTTATTAAAAATATCATCTATCTTTAGTTCATAGTCATCCAATGCCTTCTTCGTAGGATTCCATGCGTGCAAATCTCCTTTATAAGACCACACATTTTTACCAAAGTAAGGCTCGATTCCCCCTGTAAGGCCTATTATAACCGCCTCCCAGTCAAAAGTAGCAGTCAGTTTAGTGACAAGATTATTAAAATCGAGAGGCATAAAATTAACTTTAAAGCCCAGGCTTCCTAAATCTTCTTTTATTAAAACAGCAATGGTTATTCTTTCAGGACTGTTTGCGTTAGTGAATAAATTAATCTCTAATTTATTGCCATGTTTATCCTCTAAAACGCCGTCGGAATCAGCATCCCTGAAACCTAAACTATAAAGGATATCTTTGGCTTTGGCGGGGTCATAGAGGTACTTTATAACATTATCGCTATAAAACAGTGTATTCGCGGGGCTTAATGGAGAATACTGAGGGACTCCTAAACCGTTCATAACTATTTCTATTATTTTCCTGCGGTTAACCGCGAAACTAACCGCTTTCCTGAAACGCTTATCGCGGAACCATCTTAATTTATAGGGCTCAACATAATGTTTCTTAGTGCGCGGATTAATAGCAGGGTTTTCGTTAAAAACTAAAAAGTTTGAACCAAAAGCTATGCCGGCATTGTATATTGTAAAATCTTTATTCTTACGCGGGCCCAATATTGCCAAATCCTGCGGCCTTAAAGAGTAGTAATCTAATTCTCCTTCAAGAAATTTAAGGAGCGCGGTCTCCGGATTAGGCAGTATAATAAAAATAATCTCATCAAGATATGGAAAGTTATTACCACAGGCATCTTTCTTCCAATAGTAAGGATTTCGTTCCAAAACTACTCTTTCGCCGGCAAGGTACTTCTTTAACCTGAAAGGCCCTGTTCCGACAATATCCTCCGGTTTAGAATCAAGCCCCATACTAAAGGTAAATTTATCTTTAGACACTAAAGACAAATATTTATGGCGGGGCAGTATATCCTGAGAAAGCGCCCTCAAGAATGGAGAGAATACGGAAGGGAGAATGAATTCAACTGTATAATCATCAACCGCCTTAATTTTTATTTTTTTGCCTTCAATAGTAAATATATCCCTTGTGCCCGTGGGTATTTTGGGATTATAAATAATATTGTTAAATGTGAATGTAACGTCACCGGCGGTAAATTTATGCCCGTCACTCCAGTAAACATCCTTTCTTAAATGGAAAATCCACCTTCTGCCATCCTGATTCTGCCAACTTTTGGCTAAATTAGGAATAACTTTTAACGTGCGGGGATCTACGCGTGTCAAGCCTTCAAATAGATATGAAGTAATCTGGGTGGTAGAGGTCTCCTTGGCTACAATGGGATTGAATGACTTGGGGTCGCTTGTTGCGTATAAAATTAACGACCCTCCGGGCCTGCCACAATCAAATTTATAATTACCGGAGGGTTTCTGCCATACCTGAGCAGCAATGCTAATCTGGGTTGTTAAAAGAAGAACGATAAAAAGAAGTGATTTACTTATGGGCCCCCTCATTTTCCTTAGGGGTTTTAGAAAGGTTATCTTTGCTCTGAACAGGCACGGAGTCTTTATTAACCTTCATCTTACTTTCTGAAGCAGTTTTGGCAAGAGAAGCCTTATTCAGCAATGAATTACTCATATTCTTAGAAAGATACGCCAGTGTTATTGAAGTAATAAAAAAAAGTACAAAAAGAAAAGCGGTTGCCTTAACGAAAAAAGCGTTCGTCTTTGTGCCGAATATAGACTCAACTCCTCCTAAAGCTTCAATAAGACCGCTGCTCCTTCCTCTCTGGATAAGGACTATGCCTATAAGGGCGATAACCACTATGATATGTATCGTTAATACAAAGTTATACATAATATCATATTGAGTTTTTTACAATCTCTACAAAACTTTCTACTTTCAATGATGCTCCGCCTACCAAACCGCCGTCAATATCCTCTTCCTTCATAAGCTCTCGTATATTAGCGGGTTTCACGCTTCCTCCGTAAAGAATCCGCAATAAGCGCGCGCATTCCGAAGATATTTTATCACTAATCCATCCTCTTATAAACTCATGAATTTCCTGAGCCTGATGCGGCGCTGCGGTTTTACCCGTACCAATAGCCCATACCGGCTCATAAGCAATGATTATCTTCTTTGCTTCCTCTTCACTTAAATTGCCCACGCCTCCTTCAAGCTGTCCGGTGATTACTTTTATAGTCAAATCGCTCTCGCGTTCTTCTAATGTCTCACCTACACACACAATAGGAGTGAGCCCTCCCAAAAGGGCAGCTTTTATCCTTCTATTTACCGTCTCGTCACTTTCGCCAAAATATTTTCTTCTCTCCGAATGTCCAATAATTGCGAATTTACACCCGCAGTCTTTGAGCATAATACTTGAAATCTCGCCGGTGTATGCACCCTCTTTTTCCCATGCTATATTTTGAGCCCCCAATTTTATATTGGTATCCATGATAACCTCGGACACACTGCTTAAAGCGGTAAAAGGAGGGCACAACAAAATATCAGCTTTATTAAAATCAACCAGCTCTCTTTTTATGCCGTTAGCTAGATTGATAGCGTCGGATATTGTTGTATGCATTTTCCAGTTTCCGGCAATAAACGGTTTCCTCATTTTGCCTCCTTTCCTTTAAACACAGATTATCACAGAAGGATATGCAGATGATCACAGACGATATCTGTGCTCATCTGTTTTCAATCTGCGCTAATCTGTGTTGACGCGAAGCGTCTGCGTTAATCTGTATATTCGCGTAAACGAATGTCTGTGATTATCTGCGTTTATCCGGTATAGCAGCAATCCCGGGAAGTTCTTTACCTTCTAAAAACTCTAAAGATGCTCCGCCACCGGTGGAAACATGAGTCAATTTATCCACTACACCGAATTTCTTTGCCGCGGCCGCGCTGTCACCGCCGCCTACTATAACTACCACATCTTTTAGTTCTGCAAGAAAAAGCGCCAGTTCTTTCGTCCCCCTAGCGTAGTTATCATTTTCAAAGATTCCCAGCGGTCCGTTCCAAAGAATTGTTTTCGCACCTTCCAATTCTTTCTTATACAAATCTATAGTTTCGGGGCCTATATCAACTCCCATAAATCCCTGGGGAATAGATTCAACAACCTTTTTGCCCGCAGGGTTATCCAGAGCATCAACAACAAGATGGTCAATAGGCAATAATATTTTAACAGACCGTGATTCTGCGTCTTTCAAAATATCTGCCGCCAAATCAACTTTATCGGATTCAAGGCGCGATGAGCCGATACTTTCTCCCTTACTCTTTAAGAAAGTATAGGCCATTGCTCCGCCAATGATTATTTTATCGGCTTTTGTAAGTAAATTTCTAACTACGCCTATTTTGTCAGACACTTTGGCTCCCCCCAGTATAACCACATAGGGTTTTTTGGGATTTAGCGCTTCGGCTAAATATCTAATCTCTTTTTCTATCAAGAACCCTATACACGAAGGTAAAAACTTAGCGATAACTGTAGTCGACGCATGCGCGCGGTGCGCCGTGCCAAAAGCATCATTAACGTATATATCCGCCAAAGACGCAAGTTCGCGGGCAAACTCTTCGTCTCCTGCTTTTTCCTGGAGATGAAACCTTAAATTCTCAAGCAGGATTACCCTTTTATTCGTAGAAGCAACTCTCTTTTTGACCTCGTCTCCTATACAATCATCAAGTTTTTCTACATCTTCGCCAAGAAGTTCAGATAACCTCTTAGCTGCGGGAGTAAGCCTTAAGCCGTCTACGACTTTTCCTTTTGGCCTTCCCAGATGACTCATAAGGATAAGCTTGTCAGCTCCGTTATCTAAAATATATTTCACTGTATCGAGGCTTGCCTTTATGCGCGCATCGTCAGTAATTCTCCCATCGTCAAGAGGAACATTATAATCAACCCGCGCAATCACCTTTTTTGCCTTAAAATCCATATCTTTTATGGTAACTTTATTATTCATATATCCCTACCTTTATATGCCACACACTACCGTATGTGGCATATCCATAAATATCCGCTACCCCCCCACACAGAAGTACGCAATCTCTATATGTTTATATCGTTTTTGTTATACAACTAAATCTTACAATCCTTTAGAAGCAATATATTCAATAAGGTCTGCCACTCTCGTCGAATAAGCCCATTCGTTATCATACCATCCTAAAACTTTAACAAGATTACCCTCAACAACTCTCGTTAAATCGGCATCGAATATCGAAGAGAAAGAATTACCTACAAAATCCTTTGATACCAGAGGAGCTTCGGAATACTGAAGTATTCCTTTTAGATAACTTTGGGAAGCATCTTTGAACAAAGCTTTTACTTCATCAACACTCGTGGATTTCTCAACATTAACAACAAGATCTGTTATAGACACTGTAGGGGTAGGAACTCTTATCGCGATACCGTCAAGTTTACCTTTCATTTCCGGTATAACGGAACCGATTGCTTTTGCCGCTCCGGTAGTGGTAGGAATCATTGAAACCGCTGCCGCGCGTGAACGCCGTAAATCTTTATGGGGCAAATCAAGAATCTTTTGGTCATTGGTATAAGAATGAACCGTTGTCATAACACCCCGCGTAATCTTAAGGTTATCATGAAGAACCTTAACAAGAGGAGCTAAACAGTTGGTGGTACAGGATGCATTGGAAATAATTTCGTGTGTTTTGGGGTCATATTTCTTCTCATTTACACCAATAACTACAGTAATATCCTCGCCCTTAGCAGGAGCGGATATGATTACTTTTTTCGCTCCTCCCTTTAAATGAAGAGCGGCCTTTTCTCTGTCTCTAAATATTCCTGTTGATTCAACGACAATTTCCACACCTAAGTCTTTCCATGGAATAAGCTCAGGCGATTTTGCATTTATGACCTTTATCTCCTTATTCCCTATGGTGATAGCCCCCTCTTTGCCTTGAATTTCAGCATCAAGTATGCCATAGTTAGAGTCGTGCTTTAAAAGATGCGCCAGCACCTTCGTAGGAACAGGTAAGTCGTTAACAGCGACGATATCGATATCGTCTCTTTCCAGGGCCGCCCTAAAAACAAGCCTGCCAATCCTTCCAAAACCGTTGATACCAACTTTGACTGCCATTTAAAACCTCCTTGTTTTTAACGCTAATGTTCGCTAATATTTATTCGCGACAATTCGCGTTTTAAGCTTCTCTTAAATACTTTGCCGCCACCTCCGGCGGAGTAAAAACGATATAGAAACCGCTGCCCCATTCAAACCCCGCTACCCGGGTAAGCTTAGGCATTATCTCTATGTGCCAGTGATAACCAACATGAAAATCTGTATTAACGGGCGAAGTATGAATAATATAATTATATGGATGTTCGCCCAAAACTTTCTTTAATCTGCCGATAACCTCTTTCATAACTTTAGATAGAGCCGCTATCTCCTCATCCGTAATTGCGCCGAAATCAATAAGGTGTTTTTTGGGAATTATCCATACTTCAAAAGAAAACCTGCTTGATAAAGGACAAAATGCTAAAAAATTATCAGTTTCAAGCACAACTCTTTTTTCTACATCCAATTCATATTCCATAATGTCGCAAAAAATACAGCGTCCTCTAAATTCGTAATAGTGACGCGACCCTTTTACTTCGTCCTTAACGTTCTTAGGCACCATAGGAAGAGCAATAAGCTGAGAATGGTTATGCTCCAAAGAAGCCCCGGCCTGAGCCCCAACATTTTTAAAAATAAGAATATATTTAAAACGCCTGTCTTTGCGTAAATCAAGGCTGCGCGAACGGTAAGTTTTGATTATATATTCTACCTGTTTGTCATCCAGGTCTGAAAGCCCCTTAAAATGGTCAGGGCTGTCAATAATAACTTCGTGAGCGCCGACTCCGTTGGAAATATCATAAAGCCCAACCCCGCTTTTATCCAAATCCCCTTCTATCATAAGAGCAGGAAACTTATTAGGCACGACTCTCACCCTCCACCCCGGCGTATTAGGAGCACGTTTGTCTTCGCTTATAGCTTCTATCTCAGGAGGCGTAAGGTGTTCATGTCCATAACAAAAAGGGCATTTATCCTTGCCTTTCCATTCAAAAGGCTTAACATGAAAATCCGCGGGCAGAGCGGGACTTTCCGTATTTATAACCACCCATCTTCCGACAATAGGGTCTCTTCTTAATTCAGGCATCTCTTTATTACACAGATTAGCACAGATTTACAACAGATTAACACAGAAAAAAGGTCACAATGTCATACCCTGACGGGCACAGGCAAAGTCACCCTTACGAAGGAGCACAATCTAGAAGATGATAAAGAAGAAAATCTCCATAACTTTTTCTAACTTGTGACCTGGTATCTTTGTGACTTGGTGTATCTGCGGTCATCTGTATATCCTTCTGTGTTAATCTGTGTT
>Ga0164318_10000231_pt1 | contig 38381 bp, 31 predicted proteins | sample GuaBasSedimGuay9_FD_113734 | JGI IMG/M metagenome (GOLD analysis project Ga0164318, IMG submission 113734) | Subseafloor sediment microbial communities from Guaymas Basin, Gulf of California, Mexico - Guay9, Core 4571-4, 0-3 cm | ecosystem: Environmental > Aquatic > Marine > Hydrothermal vents... | reverse complement strand
CTTGTTCTTTAAACTTTTTTTCAAGTATATCTTTAATAACCAAAAAAGCAGCAATTGTTTCGCTTGTGGTACCTGATTTTGAAATAACATTATAAATTGTCTTCAACAAGAGGCCTCTTTCCTCAAGAGTATCTAAAATATCATGCAATTCATACGGGTCGAAAGTATCACCTGTAAAATATATTTGGGGAGCGCCGCCTCTTTCCTCCTGAGTTAAAAGATTATGTTGCGAATGATTAAGGCAAGCATGCAGCGTTCGAGCACCAAGGTCAGAGCCGCCTATACCAATTGCTACAAACGCTTGTGGTTTAAAATCATTACGAATTTCACGAGCAACGTCTATAACCCTTTTAATGTCCTGCTCTTGTTCATGGGATTTTGTCCAAGCACGAAGATTTTTAACAAGCTCATCGTAATCTTTTGATTCCGATTTAAACTTGTTTTGTATAGTAATTATATTATTCTTTAACGATTCAATTTCACTCTCTTCTATACGATCCTCAGGTTTTATAGTGTCGCGAGAAACATTAGATATACTAATTTTCATGTAATCATCCTCCCTGTTTTTAAAATGAAAGGTAGTAGCCTTATAGAGGTTAAATTGTGAACAATTAAGATAATAAAGTACAGGTTTTGTTAACATTAATCAAGCATAAAAAAATGGTGTCAGACACCATAGTGTCTGACACCATTTTCGAGAAAGGGTCCCCACAACCCTTATTGTATTATGCAGCTATATGAATAGTTAACGCTTCTCTCCTGTGCTGCCTTAATTGATCATTCATACCCTCTAGTACATCCTTCAAATGTTCTAAAATATCAGAAAGATCTAGTTGGTTAAGAATGTCAGGATTCATTTGAAATGTAAGTACATTCTGAATCGGAACCGCTCTCATAGTCAAAAATCCTACATTCTTTTGAGTCTTTAATTCCTCTGCATCAAAAAGAGATAGCTTGGTAGCAAAACTTGCCACAAAACTAGCAGGTAATATAGGAATATCAAGTCTCAATTCACTCGGCATATCCTCAGGAGTATCAGTAACAACCACAACCTTAGGTCCTTCAATCTGTGGCACCACTTCATTCAAACTTGTCTCATTACCAACAATATATTTAATCCTATCAGCTGTTTGTAAAAGAGCCATATCACCACGATCAATTACGTGGGCTCTTTTAGCCTTTTCATCGATTGATTCTACTATTTCCCTTATATTTCTTAGCTGAGCTTCCGATAAATCAATAAGTCCTTCCACAGATACATAAATATTATCAAGAACTGAACGGGAGTAACGATCCAAAGTTCTTTGCAACTCACGAACATATCCCTTTTGATTTTCATTTAATAAGTCCTGAGCCCTTATTAAAATCACAAGATCTCTCTTTGCAGGAGGTAACGTTTCTTGAGCCGGTAACATTTCTTGAGGAATTTCTTGAGCAGTTCTACCTGCAATAGTAACTAATTCATCTTCAACAAGCTCTTCTATTATATCAAATGTTGTAAGAAGTCTAGGAGTTTCAACTTCTGCAGTCTCAGGATTAAAAGAATTAATAGTAGCGTTAGCAACAGCATAAGTTTCTGCAGAAACACCGGCCTCTTCATGCGCCTGAACTTCTTCGGCTCTCCTGTCTGCCTCTAATTCTCTAGGCCCTTTCTCTAGAAGATATTGTTCATGTAGGCTTACTTCTTGTATGGTCTTTGCACCAGGCAATGAAATTTTATCAGGATTGGTACGCTGTTCAATTATACGCTCACTCTCAGCTTTCAATGCACCAACTACATATGGCAGGAATGAATAAGCTGTCTGCGTACGTTCATCAACATATGAATAAACCTGTTTTGGAAAGAAATCCTTGCCTTCATGGTCTTTAACAGCTTCTTGGGCATGTAACTTCCGAGCAGCCTCAGGTGAAAGGAACTTTAACTTAAATTCTTTGCCATCTTCACGTGCAAAATAGCGACCTGAAAGCGAATCAAAAAAGTTTACAATACCTACAATCCGATTAATTTCATCACTAACCTGCCTTCTTAAACCAGCATCAGGCAATGTTGTATCTACAGAAAATGTAAATAACTCACCTAATTTATCTAAAGCTTCAATTAATGCGGCATCACGTGGAAGTTCCTCACGATCAAATCTATCAGCGAGCTGCTGGCGTTGTGTTTTGATCGAGCTGGCAATATTCAAAGACTTGGCTATCTTTGCTATTGTATTATCCGTTACTTGTTTTTGTACTTCTTTTTCTCGAGGGGCAAGTTTTTCTATACTTACATTAGCCTTTTGTAATTTTGCGATCTGAACAAGTCTTTCTTTCTCATCAGCCTGGACAATATTATTAACCTGCTGTCGTGCTATAAAAGGTAATGAATCCAAAACGGCCTTCTCGCTAATTACCTCAGGACTTTGAGCAACAGTTTCAAAATATTCAACAATCTTAGCAACCTTTTCAGCCTCTTGTGGTGCTTGTGTTAAATCAATGGTTTCATCAACCTTTATTAATTCAGATAACTGAGCTAATGCACGCGCGCCATCACTATACTCTGGAAGTTGAACAAGCTGATCCTCAATAAGTGCTTGAAGAGAGCGTGCCTTTGCAATAAGTTCATTGACTTCATATAATGGCTGAATCGTCTCCTGTATTACACTTTGAATCATCTCTTGCACCACATTAATAATTGGAGCAAGCGGTGGTAACTCAGCAATGGGAATAGATAGTTCTGAAACTGATTCAGATATTTGGTCAATTAAAGCACTTTCCTCTCCTTTAATTGTTTCAACTGCAGTTCTTATGTGTGAAGGTAAATATAAACCCTGTTGTATTTGCTGAGCGATACCTCGAAAAGCTATAGGTTCATACCCTTCATCTCTTAATGCCTCATCCACAGTACCAGGAAGAACTGATTCAGGTATAGGAGGAACTTGATCAAGCTGTGTTACAGGAATTACATATTGTCTTTTTGATGATATATCCGCAATCATGCGGGCAGTTTGTGCCGGAGTTATACTTTTCTGCTGTGTGAGAAGAAAAGCTAAATTAGTCGTAAAATAATCAACCAGTGGCCTTACTCTCTCTGCTTCAACCTTTAAAAATTCGTAATTAAGTTTAGGCTCTTCAGTACTTATTGTTAAATAAGAGATCAAACTATTAAAAGCTTCACGTAATGGAAAACTTATACCCTGATCCCAAATGTTACTCATCACTTGAGTAAGTTCTAATGCTTGGGCAATAACTAAAGCCGTTTCATTGAACTCTTCCGGAACATATGCTACTCCTCTAGTGATTTCCCGCTCAAACACTTCACGTAAAGAAACTGGAAGTGCATCTAATGCTTTGGGAGGCATAGGTACTTCAGAAACTTCCTGTGCCATACGGGTAACGTCTAAGGCAGTAACATCATATTCATCAATTATGTTCTCAATTATTGTCCTTGCTGTTGCAGGAATTTCTCTTCCGGTCGGTGAAAATGCAAGGCCTTCTTCTATACTTGAAAAGGCCATCTTCAGAAGATAATATGGTTCTTCCATAAGTTCTTCACGTACTTTAATATCAGGAAACATATTATCAATAGTCTCATGAATTATAGCCTGCTGAGCCTCTGTTACGTCGAATGGTAACGGTTTTATTCTCTCACTTGCTATAGCATCAACTATAGTCTGAACATCCTCTGGATTTTTTAATACAATAGGGGTCTTCTGTGTATCCCTATACCATAGTCTATATGTATCAATTAATGCAGGTATATCAGTTTCCCCTCCTGGTGCTGTTATATCAGGTCTAACGGCTGTTCTTTCAATACGAAAAACACCTGGATATTTTGCCTCAAGAAGAGTCTCAACTTCAGGACCCTCATAGATAGCAATCCCTACTCCGCCTACACCAGGCTTAATGCCGATATTTTCTAAATATTCCTGGAGGGAATTTACTAGAACCGGGGCTAAACCCTGCTGCAGACGTACCTGATATTCCGCTGCTTGTAACTTCCCTTCTTTAACTGCCGGTAAAATCCGTGCAATTATCCTATTCTGCATATCAAGATTAAATTCAAGACTCATTATATCCAGTGGTGACGGAGGCAGAGGAGGTCTCGGGACCTGAGCCAATACCTCAGCTACTGTTTTTCCTTGAGCTTGAGCCCACTGAGCTAACCTCGCCTCATATTTCTTTTGATCTTCAACCGCAAAAGCATCTACAATAGTATTATATGCGGCTTCAATCATAAGCTCGAATGGGGTTTTAACGTTCAGCATACTATCAAGATAAGGTACATCTTCAACAGCTTTCTCAATCTGAGGAGTAATGACTAAGTAAGATATGCCTTTTTCTTTTAAAACTCTTGTAATCCCATCAGTATGATAACCACCTGCAATCAAAGGCATTATTTTTCCATTGCTGTTTTGCAATTTATTAAGAGCATTCTTTGTAATAACCTCACTTCGTTCCTCAGCAAATTTATAAAAGTCATCAACTGAAGGGAGGATCTCATCAAGAAGTACCACATGCGAGTCAAGGCTCTTATCTGGTGCATTCTTACTAATATATTCTGTAAAAACACTAGAAGAAAATTTATCCTTGTTATTTCGGTAATAAGTAACATCCTCAGGAAGAACCTTAAGTTCAACAATGTCTTTAAGTAATCGAATATGACGTGAAAGTTTAATTAATTCCCGTTCATTTTCTTCCTCTGCAAGGCGATCTTCTATTTCACGTTGTAATTTTTTACATTCATACAATAATCCTGCTTTATCGAGCCGTGAGAAAAATGAAAGATAGGTAGCAAAATTATTAAAATTCTTTATCTCCTCATAATCAAATTGGTGCTCATTAGCAAGATTTTTCAATAGTGTATAAAACTGTATGTTTGATGCGCTCTTTTTATCATCTCTTTGCTCAAATATCCTTAATTCACGCTCAAAAACTTCCGCTTTCTTCTGCATTAAAGGATCATCAGCATGCGAAAGATTAAACTTAAGAAGGGTTATAACCTTATCCCTTTCTTCATCAATCTTATTAAAATCAATCTGATCTTCCCACGATTTTGCCTCAAGAAGCATGGTGAAATTGACATATGTTGAAATATCAATTCCTGCTTTACCAGCATAAGAAAGTAATGTGCCGCAATGGTTGAAAAAATCTACCTTACCATCACGATAATCAGCCACAGCAGTATCGAAACGTGCTACACGCTCTGAATAAAGCGGGGCCTTGAGATCATTAAGTATATTTTCAACCTGCTCTATTTGGTCAAGAATCTCTTCTCTTTTGCTAAGGGTATTAACGAATGCTTCAAAATTAATGTCATAAAGATTCATATCTTCGGCACCGAAAAGCTCGAAATATTTCGGTGAAATGACATGGGCAGCTTCAGCACCTTTTAGCCGACCTTCACGTAAAAAGTCTTCAACAACAGGGCGTTTTACATTAAGCTCTGGGATTTGACGCAACGTGTTGAGACCTGCATTTCCTTCGGCACCTTCGGCAGCAACAATATTTACCCCTTTCTCATTCACAAAATATTCAATTAAGCTGCACAAATTTTTCTGTGCCTCAAAGCTTGTATGTGCATCCTGAATATGGACTACAACTTCATCAGTTTTACCTTGATATCTCTCTTTAACCTTTCCATATTCTTCAGGTATACGTACAGTATAAGCTCCGTTAGGTCCGGCCCAACTAACAGTTGTGAAAATAAATAAAACTATTACTACGCTTGAAATTAGTTTTATTAAACGACTTTTCATAAATAATAACCTCTCATTTTAAATACTTTTGTATTTTTTTCCGTATTTCGGTTAACATTCAATATTATAAAAAAAACCGGGTTATAGAAGAAAATAAAAATATCTTCTGCAACCCGGCTACCCATCTTACCTAATTCCCTTTAACAAAAGGGGCCCGTGGCTTTGCGCCCTCACCTTTCGGTGAGTTTGCCTTACTAGAGAATGGTTTAAACCACTGATTGATACCATTCTCACCCACAAACTTCACTAGATTATAAAAAGTATAAAACTATTATTTAGTATAAATTATGTAATAAAACCTTAAATTTATAAACTTAATAAAAAGGATTTATAAAGTATAAAGAAAATATAACCTTAAAACTCCATTTTGTCAAGTGCTGAAAGAATATTTTTATTTTTCGTAACATATTATATAGCAATATATTACTAAAACTAAAACGAATATTTTTTCTAAATAAAGCTTTATTTATTATTTTTAATAATAACAATGAAATTTGAGAGGTAAGTTAATTATATAAGATTCGGTTAATAAATGATATATTTTCATTTAAATCACGTTTTGAAATGACAAAAACATCATCCTTTTTTGTTATGCCTTTCCTTTTTAGAAAATCATAAGCATAACTAAGAGAATTATTGGTATGTAAGATTATGGGGGGAATATAAATACCAAGATCTTTTTCTTGTAATTTTAAAGTATCTATAAAATCAATCCCTGTCGTATTACCGATAATATCATCATCCAGTAAAATTAAATCAATTTTATTATCTGAAAATAGGTTTATGGGAATTTCATATCTGTCTAGACTCTCAATCTCATAACCTTCCTGTTCCAGCCTTTTTTTGACTATATTTCGTTCAAACTCATTATCTTCAATGAATAATATTTTCTTCTTTAATTCCATACCAGAATCACGCTCGCCCAAAATTTCTTTTAGAAAGGATTCGCGCTCACGTCTTACTTTGAGCTCTTTCATCTTACGATCCTTTTCTAACTTTGATTCTGCTTTAATTATGAGACGTCTAATTGATTGTTTAATAATACGTTCCGTGTCAGCAAGTATTTCCTTTTGATGTTGTTCAAGAGGATTTTTTCGTAAATTTTGGTCAATTCGCATAAATTCTTTCTCAAGTAACTTTAATTCCTCCACTGATTTCATCATAATTGCCTTATTTCGTATTGTATATATATCTGCGAAAGACTTCTCAATTGAAGGAATCTCTTCTTTTATCTGTTTAGTATCTAAAGAAGATTTTAAAAGTGACAACCGTCTTATTCCTCCGCCTGTCTTAAGCTTGGTTAATGTATCTTGAATATAATCACCTACACCATCAAAAAAAGCTTTTTCGTTTTCGCTTAACATCGTAAAATCTTTTTTGTTCTTAAGTTTGTTATATTCACCAAGTATAAATTCGGCATCTTCCGGTAAAGTCGCAGCATCAACTAATTCTTTCAATACAAAGGCTTGCTTTAAATATTCGCTTGACGCAATGTCTGTTCCCTTAATAACCTTTAATTTTTCTTCGCCTTTTTTCTCTATATCATCTTTTAACAGTGTATATTTTGTCTCCCATGCCACCTTGAATGCATTCAAAATAATCCTGTCTTCTTTATTTAAATCAGTAATTGTCAATTTGCCTATTAAATCATTAAAATCCTTTTCAATTTCATTCAACGTAACAAAATTTCGAGCAGAATCAACTTTCTTTTTTAAAATATAAATGTTCCCGATAATCTCATCAATAACTTTTCGTTTTTCTTTTTGTAACTTCGCAAACTTTAAACGCCGCTCAGACTCTTCTTTTTTACGCAATGCTTCCCTTTCCTGTTTCTTCTTGGCTTCAGTCTCTTCAAATTCACGTAATGCTATGTCTATTTTTGATTTTATCTGCCCTTCCACTGACTGAATATATTTCTTAACCTCAGACTTTAGTGCATAAAATGAAAGCTGACTTTTTAATATAATAAACTTGATTTGAAAATCATTGAGTATATCAAGCGAATTTTCTTTCTGGGATGCTTTCAGAATCTTATCTATGGCATCAAGTTTCTCTTTAACAGCTTCCTCGTCAGATATTTTGATAATATTATTATCTTTAGAACTTATATCAGGTTTCATTACTTGTGGTAAAGTAGTCATTTCGTCCCTGCGGACCTTTACTTTTTCTTCAATAATTTCTTTTTTAATCTCACTAATATATTTTTCATCAAAGTTATAAACTTCAGCATTATACTCACTTTTTAAAATACTAATTAAACGATCGCTAGATCTGTATATACCTCGTTCTAACTGCTCATCCTTTAATGGAGTAATTTGTGATACCGTATAATCAGCATACGATAGTTCTCTTTCTTCTAATGGCTCGATAAGAATCCTAAGTAATTCATCTTTGGCTTGAATTTCAACTTCTATAAAATATTTATCCAACATATTCAATCTTATTATCCGGATTGGATAGATGTTAGATAAATTATTTTTCATCATTAAATTGTTTTTTAATTTGTATATCTCACGTGTAATAATCTTATCATTTAATTGGTTCTTTATTAATTTCACCCTCTTATATAAATCTTGTACTACAAACTCTATATCCAAAAGATGCTGAAAATATATGCCAGTTTGACCATCAGAAGGTGACAGAACAATCCAAGGCTTAAGATGCATGGCAAGTGGTTCTAAAAATGTCCTTATAGCTTCTCCTGTCCCTAATAAAAGTGGAGTTAAAGAAATATCACCTTTTAATCGTGATATATAAGGGTTAATTGTTACAAATGTTATATTATTTCTCTTCAAATTATTCATGACCTCTTCTATATGAAACTTACCAACAACTAATATGGCACGCTGGAGGGGCTCTGTTTCAAACTTTTTAATAAAACTACTTCCTAATGATTCACTCCGTTTATGTGAAAGTTTATAAAACTCCCCAAGCAATGGATATATTTTATCTATTAAAACGATTTTGGGATTTATTCTATATCCTACATCATAATCTAATGCATATTCCCTAATAAAACGAATAAATCTTGAAGTAGAATATTTATGGGGGGCATCAAAATAACTATCGACATCTCTTTTTAGGGCAGCAAGAGAAACAATACGATCAATTTTATCAATAGACTGTGAAAGTTTTATAAGTTCCTCCACTTCCTGTCTAGGATTTTGAAGTAACAATTTATTCTGAACAATAGGATATAGTCGCTTAGACTCCTCGTATAATTTAACTTTATCGATTTTACGCAGGACTGAAGAACTTTTAATAACAAGCCAAATATTTTCAAAATCACTTAATGAAATTTTATATTTTTTACTTAATAGATGAATAATATCGTAATATTCTTCCTCTGATATTCTTTTCGAATTGAGCTTTTGTGTGGATGTGTTTAACAAGCTTAGATCATTCAATTCTTTTCCTATAGCTTCTTTTAAACTTTCGATAAATTTTTGCTCTTCAATATTGATTTTTGAAAAATCAATTTTATCTTCTATAACTTTTATGTCCTTTAGTAACAACATGTTAGGATATGTCGTAAGTTTAATATCAAGTTTTATGCATAATTGTAAAAGAACATTACAGTAATGCGTCATCGATAATTTACCATCATTATAATCCTGGAAACTAAGTTCTAAATCAAGTAATTCAGGCGAAAAAGCATTATTTCTAAACCTTTTTAATATATCACGAAGTAATTCAATTTGCTCCAATACTTCTTTTCTTCTTTCAAAGGTATCTCGATAAACTTTAAGTATTTGGCTATATAATGATTGATCTTCTACACCATGTAATAGGAAATTATAATCTGAAGTGATTGCTTTATAAACTGCACCGCCAAAGTATCCTTGTTTCATATAATATGAACATACTGCATCCTTCGCATCTTTATTATAATATTTCTTTAAATTAAAGGTATCAACTGTGCCATGGGCACCCTCTATTCCTACAAATTGAACATCATAATAATTAATAAGAAAGTCAATAATTTTTGCTACACTTTTTTGAGCTTCAAAATTATTATGAATATCACTTAGGAGGAAAACAATGCCTTGTGATTTTCCTTGAAAGGAATGAGAAATTTTACCAAATTCCTCTGGCAATTTGGCATCATCAATATTGACAAATGCCTCGCCTGACTTATTTGAAAGAAAAATAAGAAATGATAAAACAAATATAATGGAATGAATATGTTTATACGTAGTTTTATAGAACGCTAATATTTTTTCTGATATCATGTATTTGGACACATATCTTTATGAATCTTTTAGACTTATGAAAAGTTTAAATATATAAATATCATAAAATAACGCCAAAGTCAACATGTCTAGCATTACCAAATAAAAAATAATTTTAATAATACATGTGTTTATTTAAGCATTATACTAATATTTAACCCCCTTTTATTAAATTTCTTTCTCTATATATAATAGTATGTTATTATGAACAAATTTAATTCGACACAGAATATAATTTATATGAATTTTAAAAAAACAGCGTATAACTACTATAATACATTTTTAAATCTTATCTACCCACAAAAATGTGCCATATGTGGCATATCTTTACTATATGATGCAAATTATATATGCAATATTTGTATTAATAAAATAAAACTTCTTTCCGAACCGCTTTGCAAAAAATGTTCAAAAGAATTACCACCTTTCACGAAACATAATGGAATATGTTCATCATGCGCATCTTCATCTTTTTACTTTCAGTATTGCTTTTCTGCCGTTAGATATGATGAGTTAACCAAGATTATTTTTCACGAAATTAAATTTAAAAAAAGAAGAAATCTTTTAAACATATTTCACTATCATTTGCATGCAAAACTAAAAAGCACTAAACAAATGATTGATAATTCCATAGTTATACCTGTTCCTCTTGATTCTAAGCGAAAAAAAGAACGTGAATTTAATCAATCAAATATTATTGCAAAAAAGGTCAGTTCCTATTATCATATCCCCTATGAGCCAAACTTATTATTTAGAATAAAAGAAAATATCCCCCAAAGTATTCTAAGCAGAAAAGAGCGTATAAATAATATAAAAGGTGCTTTTATAGTTAAAAAAAAGAATAAAATTGAAAATAAAAATATTATACTTGTAGATGATGTCTTTACGACTGGAAGCACTGTAAATGAATGCGCAAAAGCACTTAAAGAAGCAGGTGCAAACAAAATAAATGTTTTTACCTTAGCACGAGCTGTATAAAAATTTAATTATTTAACATGTTCTATTAACAAAAAATAATATATGCGAATACTTGATAAATATATCTTAAAAGAAATAACAATCCCGATTTTATTTTGCTTATATGTATTAGTATTCCTTTTTCTTATTGCTGATCTATTCGACAACCTTTATGAGATTATAAACAATAAAACGCCTTTGATCGATATAATAACTTATTATCTTTATCTTATTCCTTTTGCAATAGTTCAAACAATTTCTTGGGCAACTTTATTAGGAACTATATACCTATTTACATCATTTACCCGGCATAATGAAATTATAGCAATGAAAGCATGCGGCTTAAAAATTACCAAAATAGCTGGCCCAATACTTTTTCTGGGGATTATTATTGGTGTAGTTACTTTTATTATCAACGACCGAATAGTTCCTAAAACATTTCATGCTGCACTTAATATAAAGAAAGAAAAAATTGATATCAATTCAACCACTGTAAATACTAGCCATATTTTAAAAAATACAACATTACTTTCGAATAACCGTCAATATTTTATAAAAAATTATTATACGAAAAATAATCGTATGGAGGATATTCGTATCCATTTTTTAAATAATGACAATTTAGTTGAAAAAAAAATAGTAGCACAAAAAGCTGAGTGGATAAATAACAAGTGGATTATGTATGGTCTGTCTATTTACCATTTAGACAAAAACGGCCGCATTATTGGCAACCCAGAAGTTTCTCTTAAACAATCATTTCCTGAACTTACTGAAAGGCCTCAGGATTTCATAGAGGCAAGCTTTGACAGTTCTTTTTTGAGCAGTAAAGAACTAGAAAACTATATAAAACGACTCAAAGATAATGGATTAAATGCAAACCCTGAATATTCGGCACTTCATAATAAACGTTCATTCCCTTGGCAAAGCCTAGTAATTATGTTTATGATTATTCCTTTATTGGGAAGAACCGGTACAGTCCGGGCAGGATTTGCAAAAAATATCCTATTATGTCTGATACTCGTTTTTGTATATCATGTACTATCTGCAGTTTCAATCGCACTTGGAAGTTCAGGAATACTACTCCCTTTTATAAGTGCGTGGTTAGCTAATTTTATATTTACAACGGGGGGAATTATCTTTTTAGAAAAGGCAAATTATTAAAGTTTATTTAAAAACCTCTCTTACATCTCACCTGAAGAAATGTTTATCTCTTACCCTTAAGGATTCAATTAATAATAATAATTTATTTTATTACTAATTTTTACTATTCTCGTTTAGCCTCTCTTTTTAATGCATCTACTTTATCTACCTTCTCCCACATAAATCCTTCATTAATTCTTCCAAAATGTCCGTAAACAGCTGTTCTCTTATAAATAGGTTTTCTCAAATCAAGCTGAGCAATAATACTTTGCGGTTTAAAATCAAAGACACGTTGAATAACTTTAACGAGTTTTTCATCAGCAATCTTTCCTGTTCCAAAAGTATGAACCATAAGGGAAACCGGCTCAGCAACCCCAATTGCATATGAAACCTGCAATTCACACCGTTCAGCAAGTCGTGCAGCAACAATATTCTTAGCAACATATCGAGCATAATATGAAGCACTTCTATCAACTTTTGTTGGATCCTTACCGCTAAAAGCACCGCCTCCATGTGCCCCAACACCCCCATAGGTATCAACGATAATTTTCCTTCCCGTTAGGCCAGAATCGCCATGAGGCCCTCCAACTTCGAACCTTCCGGTTGGATTAACAAAAATCTTTGTATTTTTATCAATATATTTCTTGGGGATAATCTTGTTTACCAGATACCGTTTCATATCCCCATAAATTGTCCTCTGTTTGACACTTGCTGAATGCTGAGTACTAATGACGATTGTGTCAACCCTGCGAGGAATTGCATTAACATATTCAATACTAACTTGACTCTTTGCATCTGGCCTTAAATATTTCAATATTTTCTTTCTCCTTAAACGTGCCAATTCAATTAATAACTTATGAGCTAACATGATAGGAAGCGGCATTAATTCTTTTGTCTCACGAACAGCATAACCGAACATCATACCCTGGTCTCCCGCTCCGCCGGTATCCACACCCATTGCAATATCAGGTGATTGTTTTTGAATCATATTAAGCACGCCGCATGTCTTATAATCAAACCCCATGGCAGCATCAACATAGCCAATATTTTTTATGGTATTACGTACAAGGTAAGGTATATCAAGGTTTGCTGTTGTGGTAATTTCTCCAGCCACAGCTGCAATACCGGTTGTAACCAAAGCCTCACACGCCACACGTCCATATGGATCATGTTCAAGAACAGCATCAAGTACAGTATCAGAAATCTGATCGCAAATCTTATCTGGATGACCTTCTCCAACTGATTCTGAAGTAAAAATATGTTTATCTCGTTTCATAAGCGTTTCTACTCCTTTTTCTTAGCTTTTTTGTTTTCGTAAAATAAATTAGCTTTTTCTAATGAATCAAAATCACCAACATCAAACCAATGACCATCAAAAGTATATGCAAAGACTTTATCCTTATGCGACAACCAAGCAGCATAATGTCCGGGTTGGTCGGGATTATTACCTTTATCAAAATATTCATCAATAAGTGATAATGTTTCTTTGGGATAAAAATATAACGCAAGACTAGCAAGTGTTGTCGTAGGTTGTTCAGGTTTCTCTTTAAAATCTATAACCTGTCTATCTTTATTAAGATCCACTAAACCATATTTTTTTGCAAGTTCTTTTTTCTTAACGTCAAAAACAGCTATTGAAGCGTATGGTTTCTTTCTTTCAGCAAATTTAGAAAAATCACCCAAATCTAGGTCAAAAAGATTATCACCTCCAATAACTAAAATATCATCATCTATTTGGCCTTCTTGTATTGTATAACGCAGATCTCCGATCGCACCTAACCTATCATCATTGCTCATTGTTTTATCATTAATAATTACTATCGGAAGTGGATATTGAAATTCATTTTTCCACTTCTCAAATATATCTGCAAATTTATTGTTAGTAACTATATAAATCTTGTCAACTTTTTTAATGCCTTTAATATCATCAAGAAGATATTCAATAATTGGCTTATCAGCTACATTTAATAAGGGCTTCGGTTTATTTTTTGTTAAAGGATACAGCCGAGTTGCATAGCCCGCACATAAAAGTATGACTTTCATTAGGAAATCTTTTCTAATTCTTTTTTTAAATATTGGATTTTATCTATTGAAATCGGATTCACATTGTTCAAAACTGCAATATAAACAGAGACAAAATCGGCCATGTATATTAATGACATAACACGACTAAGAACACTTTTACCTTTAGAAAATATCTCTACTACTTCAGTTCCTACATCACGAACAATCCGCTCGGTTATATCTACCCTATGGCTATTTCTAGTTTCACTTTTTGTATCTTTCAATATCAAAACAACACATTTTTTTAAAAAATCATTCCCTGCCTGCCACGCCATAATCTCATTATGATTCATTTCAGGAATAACATGATGGGAGCATAAAATTTTTGAATTTTCAGCAAACTGCCCACGCCACCTTAATGCAACGGGAGAAAAATATTCATCATATGTATAAATAACAGGAAATTTACCATGTATTTTATCAGAAATTTGTTTTGCTATATTTCTTTCTATTGCTATAGTTGGGGCTGCTTCATGATCACGGATATTGCTAAGCACTTTTATAACTTCATCAAAGGTACCAGAAATACTAACTTCCGAGAATATTCTTTCAAATACGACAAGTATAGGAAATACCAAAAATGCTAATGCTTGTCTAGGGGGAATTCCTTTCGGAATAGACATCAAATTTATGAAATTTTCATTGGACAATAATCCTATTTTTCCACCTGTTGTGATAGAAATAATTTTAGCTTTCCTTCTTAATCCGTCATTCAATGCAGAGTTAGTCTCTTCTGTATCACCTGAATAACTGGAAATAACAAGGAGAGTATTTTCATTCACAAAATTGGGAAGACTATAATCTCGATTTACAAAAATTGGTACCTTAATATAAGGTAGGAGCAAAGACCGGATTATGTCAGCTCCAATAGCTGAACCACCCATACCACTAAACACAATATTCTCATACTTGACTTGGGAATATTTTGATATATCAAAATTATTCCCAATTGCAATAGCATCTTTAATTTGTTCAGGAAACTTATTTATTAATCCAAGAATATTGGAAGTATCGATAGTATGAATCTTCTCAACGTTATCTAATACATGCATTATCCTTCACTCATTTCTAATATCTCAGGAAAATATAAACGTAATTGCTTATTAAGATATCTTTTAACTTCTTCGCCAGTTGAAAAACGCAAACATTCACGGGCAATCAAGCTAGCCTTTTCATAACTAATCGAAACTATTGTTTTCTTAACTTTAGGGACAAGAAAGGGACTCGTACTAATTTCATCAATACCTAAACCAACTATTAAAACAGCCAAAAGTGGATTTCCTCCCATTTCTCCACACATACTAACAGTTATTTTAGATTTATGAGCATTCTCAATTATCTGGTGAAGAAACCGTAAAATTGCAGGATGGGTTGGTTCATATAAATAAGCAATCTTTTCATTAATACGATCCACAGCCAAAGAATACTGAATGAGATCGTTGGTGCCTATTGAAAAAAAACTAACTTCGCGGGCAAGTAAATCAGAAGTAACTGCAGCTGAAGGTGTTTCAATCATAGCACCAATATCTATATTTTCATCAAATGGAATACCCTCATTTCTTAATTCTTGCTTTGCGGATTCAACTATTTTATTTGCCTGCCTAACTTCAGATAAAGTTGACACCATAGGATACATAATTTTAAAATTACCATAAGAACTTGCCCGTAGGATTGCTCTTAGTTGGGTCTTGAAAATATCAACCCGTGCTAGGCAAAAACGAATAGCACGCCATCCTAAAAATGGATTCATTTCTTGTGGCATATCCAGTGCAGAAGAAAACTTGTCTCCACCTAAATCTAAAGTTCTAACAATAACATAATTCGGTTTTATCTCCTCTCCAACCTGTCTATATGCCATATACTGTTCTTCTTCTGATGGGAGGTCGGAGCGGTTCATATAGAAATATTCTGTACGATATAAACCAATCCCTTCCGCACCATGGGAAATTACTGATTTAACTTCTAAAGCAGACTCAATATTTGCCGCCAGCTTTATCTTGACATTATCAGTCGTAATAGCCGGTACATCTTTTAATTTATCTAACTCGTGGACAAAAGCAACAAACTTTTCTTCTTCAGTATGATACTGCTGTATAGTTTTATCATCAGGATCAACAATAACAACACCATGATTTCCATCAACTATTATAGTGCCACCATTGACAACTTCTTTACTGATTGCTTCAAGACCGACAACTGCAGGTATCTCAAGAGAGCGCGCCATAATAGCCGTATGTGATGTCGGCCCGCCAATATCAGTTGCAAATCCCATTATTTTATCTTTACGCATCATGGCAGTTTCTGAGGGAGAAAGGTCGTGAGCAATAACCACAACCGGCTCTTCTATTTTATTTAACATCTCCCTTGGGCTACCAAGAAGATTAGCAAGCACCCTCTTCCCAACATCTTTTATATCCGCTGTTCGTTCTTTTAAATATTCATCATTAATATGAGAAAATGCAATGGTATATTTTTGCAAAATATCACTAAAAATATATTCAACATTATTCTTTTCACTTTTTAATTTAGATATAACTTCCTCAATCAATGTTCTATCTTCTAAAATTAAAAGGTGAGCATTAAAAATATCTGAATGATCCCGTCCTATGTCACGGGCTATCTGTTTTCTTATACTTAGTAGTTCAGCGCGAGTTTTAGTAAGCGCATCTTCAAAGCGTGCAATCTCGTTAGGAACTTTACTGTCAGAAATAGGTCGCTTTCGAATAATCAGATCCTCTGCATGAAGGATAAGCACTTTTCCAATTGCAACACCAGGGGAAACTGCTATTCCATTTAATTCTTTCACAAACTTACCTCTTAATATTATTCATTAAAATTATTTGCAAATATTTTTTCAATCTGTTTCATGGCCTCTTGAGCGTCACGTCCTTCAATTTCAATTAGTATTTTTGCTCCGCATCCAGCAGCTAACATCATTAAGCCCATGATAGATTTGCCATTAATTCTTTTATCGCCTTTACGTACAAAAATGTCGCTTTCAAACCTATTGGCATTCTCAACGAATATGGCTGCAGGACGTGCATGCAAGCCAAGTTTATTTTTGACAACAAATTTTTTTGATATTGTTTGTACAGAACTTTCGTGTGAGTTTGATTTATGCTTCATCTTTTATACCATGCTCAAGAAATTTATCAAAAATTAATTTTGCCAGCTTTTCAGGGTCATGTCGTATCATATCATCCACTTTTACTATATCTCCCTGAACCACGTCACAACCATGCATTTTGATTTTATTTAAATCCAAGGATACAATTTTTGAATCCTGTTCTTCATATTTCTGAAGAAGTCTTTTAGGTACAACTCCATTGTTAATAATGCATACATTAACTATATTGGGATTAGTATGACTAATCAAAGCTTTAAGATGTCCCTCACTAGTAAGATTATCGGTTTCACCAGGTTGAGTCATTATATTTGAGACGTATACTTTATAAGCATCAGAATCGTTAATTGCGCCTACAATCTCTTTAATTAAAAGATTAGGTAAAATACTAGTATAAAGGCTACCTGGCCCTAAAATAATTAAATCAGCATTTTCTAAAGCTTCGATAGCTTCTTTTGTTGCCCGACAATTTTCAGGTTTAAGCCTCAGGCGTCGTAGAGGCTTTTTAACAGCAGTAATATTTGTTTCGCCTTCAACTATTTTTCCATCCTCAAACTCTCCTATTAAACTAACTTTTTCAAGTGTAGAAGGAATAACTCTTCCACGAATAGCAAGAACCTTGCTTGACTCTTTTATTGCTCTGTCAAAATCACCTGTAATTTTTGAAAGAGCAGTAATAAAAAGATTTCCAAAACTATGCCCTTTTAATCCAGATCCATTTTCAAAACGGTATTGAAACAGCTCTCCCATCAGTGGCTCAGCATCAGCTAGGGCTACTAAACAGTTACGTATATCTCCAGGCGGAAGCATATCAAATTCATCTCTCAAACGACCGGAACTTCCACCAGTATCAGTAACCGTTACAATGGCAGTTACATTATTGGTATGCTTTTTAATCCCTTGCAATAAAACACTTAATCCGGTCCCCCCACCTACTACAACAACACGCGGACCACGTTCAAGAAAACGCTCCATTCTTTTTCTATAAACAATATTTACCAATTCACTCTCATCTTTAGGCATTAAAGCACGAACAAAAGTACGTAACATATTTTTTATTGATGTGACAATAAGAAATATGCCAAAAATCAATATAGCAGTTATAAATGAAGCTAACAAAATACTGGTTTTAGAAAATATTCTAATAGAATAAAGAGAAATAAGTACTATAATCGTAATGCCAGCTCCACATAATAAAATCCATCGTTTAATACCCATGCCAGGGTAAAACCATTTAAAAAATTTCATATATTATGAACTTACTCCTCCCCCATTATTTTGTTGCGTCATAGCATCTATTAACCGCTTATTAAATTCCTGAGCTGGATTGATTCCCATTCCCTTTTCTCTCTGTGTTAAGGCAGCAACTTCAATTAAAACCGGTATATTTCTACCAGGCCTAACTGGAATAACAAGATGCGGCAATTTAAATCCTATTAATTCAAAAGTCCTCTCTTCCAAACCAAGTCTTTCATATTCTCTGCGAGAACTCCATTTTTCTAAAGTCACTACCAATCTTACTCGCTTTTGATTTCTTACAGCACCAACGCCAAAAATATCAACAATATTAATTATCCCCAAACCCCTTATTTCCATATGATGCCCTATAATTTCACTCGAATACCCCATTAAAATTGACCCGGCCTTCAAATTAATTTCAACTACATCATCAGCAACCAATCTGTGTCCACGCTCAATTAACTCTAAAGCACATTCAGACTTACCAACACCGCTCTTTCCTAAAAGTAGAACACCTATGCCGTATACATCAACAAATGTTCCATGAATACTTATCTCCGGAGCCCTTTGCTCATCAAGAAATACTGTTATCATAGCAGTTAACTTAGCAGTAGTAAGAGGAGATTTAAATATAGGAACCTGGGCCTTTATTGCTTTTTTGATTAACAAAGGCGGAATTTTCTGATTTCGAGAAACGATTAGGCATGGAATTTTATATGTAAAAAACTTATTTAAGCTACGTTTAACTTGTTCAAGACTCAATGTGTTAAAATAATTAATTTCAGTTTGCCCTAGTATCTGTACCCTGTCATAAGCAAAATAATCATAATAGCCACTAAAGGCAAGACCTGGACGATGGGCATCGGTAGATCGTATCTTCCTTACCAATCTAACCTCAGGAGTTATTAGCTTTAATTTAAGCCTTGATTTCAATTCCTTATACATTTCATTAACTGTAATGAAAGGTATACTTCTAGCTTTAATAATTGGTTCCTTTTGTGTTTTTTTAGTTTCCTTTTTCATCTTCTTTAATTATTAATCTATAAATTTGTTCAACATCTTTTGATTTTCGTAATATATTGCAGAAACTTGTATTTCGTAAAATTCGTGAAATACGGGCTAGTGCTTTAAGATGAGGACCGGCGGAATCTTTCGGAGCTACTAAAAGGAAAAATATGTAAACAGGTTCACCATCCAAGGAATTAAAATCAACTCCTTTTTTACTGATCCCCAAAGCAGCAACCAGCTTGTTAATATTATTCATCTTTCCATGGGGTACAGCTATTCCCTGTCCAATACCAGTGGAACCCAAATTTTCTCTTTCAATTAAAACTTTGACAATTTTCTTTTTATCTTTAATATCTTTACCAAGAAGTTCTGTCAATTCCTTAAGAACCTCTTCTTTTCCCTTCGATTTTAAATCAACCGAAATAGACTCTTTCTTTAGAATATCAACCAATCTCATAGTTTTTACATTCCTCTGGTTTTAGAAAATATTTTAAAATTTAATTAAGAGTAAATTTTTCGCCCAAATAAATCTCTTTTGCCTTTGAATCAGTAGCAAGCACATCTGATGTTCCAGAGATAAGTATTTTTCCCTCAGCCATAAGGTATGATCGATCAGTAACAGATAATGTTTCCCTGACATTATGATCAGTTAATAAAATGCTTAAGCCCTGTTTTTTTAATTTACATAAAATCTGCTGAACCTCTAGGACAGCAATCGGATCAACTCCACTAAATGGCTCATCCAATAAAATCAAAGAAGGGTTCGTTGCTAATGCGCGTGTTATCTCTAATCTTCGTCGTTCACCTCCCGATAAAGTATAGGCTTTATTTTTTGCAAGATAAGAAATATCTAAATCATTAAGTAGCTTTTTTAATCTAATATCTCTTTCTTTTTTTGAAATATTTAAAGTTTCTAAAACTGCTCTGATATTATCTTCTACAGTTAATTTTCTAAATATTGAAGGCTCTTGAGATAAATACCCTATTCCCAGGCGTGAACGTTTAAACATAGGAAGATTTGTTATATCTTCGCCCTGAAAAAAAATGTTACCCTCTTCAGGACGTATAATTCCCATAATCATATAAAAACTGGTTGTTTTTCCAGCTCCATTGGGCCCCAGAAGGCCTACAATTTCTCCTCGTTTAATATTAATAGAAACACCATTAACAACACAACGTCCTTTATAATATTTAAATATTTTTTTTGTTTCCAATAAATTCATAAAAATATGCCCATTGTTTCATTTTTATTATTGTTCAGAAACTACTGGTGACTCAAATACAAAAAATTGATCATCATCTTTAACATCCTTGAATGGTTCAGACTCAGGATAATAAATAGCCTCCGGATCCCCTCCTAAAATGACCCTGCCCTCCTTTGCCAAATAAATAACATTATCACTATAGGTAACATTCCCTTCTTGCTCAATAATTACGTTCCCACGAGCAATAATTTTATACACACGCCGTGAACTTTTGTCATAAAAGACGTCCATATAATCAGAAGACAATTTACCTCTCTGGTCTGTTGCTATAACGTTATCATTAAAACGAGCTATATTATTAACATAATCTACATCTAACGGGCCATCACAAGTAATTATAGTTGGAGACATATTTTTATCTTCACTGCTGATAACAACCGTTACATTTCTCTTAAACTTTATCTTTTTTAAATTAGAATCCCCTCTAGCCCCTTTTCCTTCCAGTTTAATATTATCCTTTTCAACCAAAGCACGGTCATCAGTTGAAAGTATTTTATTATTAGTATCAATATCTAAAGAATCTGAACGCAAGGTCGTACCTTCCTCACTAGTAGCAACAACATTTTTTGTCAAGTGTATATACGAGGTTGATTTGTCAAAAATACCATTATCTGCTGTTATTGTGATAGGCTTATCATCAGCGTAAGCTTTTGCTATTACATTAGTTAAACTAACAATTTTAGAGAAAATATCTGCTGAATCACCTTCTATTTCCAGTTCTCTATGTCCTTCGGGAGTATATTTTGAGAAAGAGAAGCTGTATACTCTTTGTGAAGGCAACTCTTCACCTTGAGTCTCTTTATTATGGTCTTTCTCTTCCGACCTAAAATCAGTAATATTTACGTTAAGTCGTAAAAAAAGAAAAACTATATAAAAAGAAGCTAAAATTACACATACAAAAATAAATCTTTTAATCATCTTAAACACCTACTTTGTTGTTTTTTGTCTTCCAGCGATTATGCATCCAAACCCATTGATCTGGATACATTCGTATATATCTTTCGACTATATTACTCCAAGTTCTTGTTATCCGTTCAATTGCCGATCTCTTATCCTCATTTTCATAAATAACCGGCTCTATAATATCATCAAATATTAAATTGTACCTCTTCCCTTGCCTTACCATGAAGGCAAGCATAATAGGAACCTTAGCAGCAAGAGACATTTTAGCAGGACCTATTGGGGTATATGCTGGTTTTCCAAAAAAATCTATAAAAATACCTTCGACATCATCAATATCTTGGTCAGGTAAAACCCCTAAAACTTCGCCCGCCTTCAATCTCCTCAATATCTCTTTTGGTGGACTAGAACGATAAAATGTATAAACTCCTTGGCTCTCTCTTAAATCTACAATAATTTTATTATATCCAGAATAATAAATCTTTTTACCTAAAACTAATCCCTTATAACCTAGACGAACAAAAGTTGAGGCAATAAGTTCCCAGTTACCTAAATGAGCGGTAATAACAATTAATCCTTGTTTTCTCCTATTAACTATATCATCAACTCTGTTAAATCCATCCACATTAACTAATTCATTAATATTTTTCAGAGTTAATTTTGGAAATAGAGCAAAATCACATGCTGTCATAGAAAGATTAACAAATAGTCGCTTGATAAGTCTTAGGCGAGACTGATCATCATATGAATCTCCAAAAGCATATGTCAAATTAGAAAGCGCTTTTTCTCTCTCTTTTCTTAATATATAAAAAGCACAAATTCCAAATATATTTGCAAACTGTAATACTACCACTCTAGGTAATAACAGTAAGAAAGGATGTAATATATATGTTGATAAAATATAAAGAACAGGCCTATACCACTTATTTTTCACGAAAACATATTCCTCCAACCGAAATTCCACAAACTATTGATACGCAAACTTAAAGACCTATTTTTCATGTTCGTATAGATTATAAATATATTCAGTCTCACCTTTCTTAAAGTGAACGTTTTCAGCTTTAATGTCAACAACAGTCCATCCATTAACATTATCACCTAATTTATAGAACTCGCCATTTATAATAACTGAAGAATCTTCTGGCTTCATTTCATACACAATCCCGCTAACCGTAAAAGTAGGATCCCCAACGCTTGTAAATATCGAACTTTCCTTTTCATCATCTTTAAGAATGACTGTACTAACTAAAATTTCAAAAGGGTTTCGTTTCCACCCTTCCTGCACCTTCTCTTGCATAATACGTTCTAGGCTATCATTAATCTCCTTATCTGCCAATAATCTAACATAACCATCGAAATCATTAAAAATATTCGAAACAGAATCTATCATTTTATCAAATTCAACACGTGATGAAGAGTCACCTTTTAAAAAATTATTAAGCAGCAATCCACATAAAATTAGTGAACAACCAATTATTACCAAAATTTGAATATTCTTTTTACTCACCGCAAATTACCCAGTTTTATAATATGACTCTATTGTTAATACAACTTTTAACTTTGAGGGATCATCAACTTCCTCATTCAACGATATATTAATATTTTTAATAGCCATAACCGTTAAATTGTTATATTCAACGGCCTCAATAAATCTCCCCAAGTTTTCATAACTGCATTCTAATACAATCTGAATATCAGACTTTTCAAAAGCTAAAATTTCATCTTCCTTATCTTCTATGTTATCTTCACCTTCGATAGGTTTTATGGATAATACGGTCACATTATTATTTTCAGCTAACAGTGACAGCTCTCTTAACAGACCTGATAACTTGATTTGTTTTGGTAATAAAGATTTCACTTCTCTATGATAATCCTCAACTCTTCCAACAAGGTTTGAAAAAAAGTCAACATTTTTTGCTAACTCCTGAATACGAATATTCCGTTCGCGATTTTTATCTAATGACTGTTTTAAGGATTTGACTTCTTTTAGCTTGGGAAAATAAAAAAATTGAAGGTTTAGCCAAAATAATATTGCAGCACCAACTAAAACAATTATTGTATTACGATATATTTTAATCATAAATTTAAATATCTTTAATCTCTTTACGGGAAATTATCTTACATGAAATATTAAAAACACTATGTGGTACTTCAAACACAGAACCTCTTTCACTTGATACTAACTTAACTTGGATGAAAAAAGGTGAATTTTCAATCGCAATAATAAAATCGGTCAGCACTGATTCACTAGAAAGTCCAGCAACAGTATCATCAAAAACAAATCCATCAATCCTTAACCAATTATCTTCCATAAGTTGAATCTGTTTAAAAGAAATTGCACGAGGAACAATGTTCGAAAGTTCTTTTAAAGCATTTGCAAGCAATAACTGCCGCATACGCAAATTATCCATAAATTTTTTATCGCTTTTATATAACAGACATTTCTTATTAAAAGCGGCAACCTGCGGTAATACACTTGTCATTTGTTTATTGCCCGATTTTATCTGACTTCTTAAAGTGCCACTAAGAATATTTGCGTGAATGATTAAAATTCCACTAACCATCATAAGAAATAAAAAGATACCTAATGAAATAACTAACTGCGAAAGTTGATGCTTCCGTTCCTTAAATTCCCTTGGTACAAAATTTATTTGCCGATCACGCCCTAAAGCTAACCCCAAAACAATTGCCAAGTCAAAAATCTCCTTATTAAGTTTCTCTACATCAAGATTACTCTGGGCAACGAAGACATCCGATATATTCAAAAATTCAACAGGCACGCTAAATATTTTTGAAAAAATATCGTCAAAACCTTCTTCTAAAGCACCTTTACCACAAAGAACAATTTTTTCAATACGTGCTCCATCAAACTGCTCTTTAAAATAATCAAACGAACGTTTAATTTCGTTGAATAATCTCTCCAGAAGTGGTCGAATTACACTGATAATTCTTTTGGTTGGAGCATCATCGCTATTATTTTCTCTACCAACAGTATCATCATGCAAACATTTTTTAAATATTTTCTTTTCTTTCTTAATTTCAGTAACGCGGTCAAAATCCCACTTTTCTGCAATAAACTCATTTGCTATTGCCTCATTAAAACTATCATCACCAATATGTATTTCACGTGCGAAAAGAATGCGCTTTTCCTGAATAATGACTATATTCGTTCTTCGTGCACCAATATCAACAACTGCTATCTTTTCATTGGTATTAAACTGTGAGGAGTTATAAATCAAATTATATATTGCAAAAATCGGTATTCCTATACATATAGGCCGCAATCCAGCATCGAAAGCAAGAGATACCATATCATCAACGGTACGTTTACTCGATGCAGCAATCATATATTCATCATTTTTAGTACCATCCGGCAAAGTTATTTCGCCTAACAGTTGCCAATCAAAATATGAATTTTCCAAACTAAAAGGTATTTGATTAGATGCTTCCCATTTTATACCGCTTTCAAGCTCTTTAGGTGGCAATTTGGGTATTCTTATTTTTCGTGAAAAAACAGACCCACCTGAAATGAGAAGTACTAATTCCTTAGCTTGAATACTATTTTTTTCAAGAATATCTTTAAATACTGACTCAATAATCTCCTGATATTCTTGTTTATCTTTAATATCTTTAAGAGACGGAGGGAGGGGAACGATATCAAAATTAGTAATCTGAGGCTTTTCTCCTGTAAAATCGACTTCAACAAACTTTAATACAGCTTCAGACACATCGATGGCAAGAACTCTTTTCGTTTTAAAAAAAGGAAGGTAACCTAGATCCATCGAATATAAAATATTTTTTAGATCCATTATAAGTCCTAAATTATTATAATTGCCGGAGGCCGGACTCGAACCGGCACAGACGTGAACGCCCGAGGGATTTTAAGTCCCTTGCGTCTGCCAATTCCGCCACTCCGGCATAGCGATAAAAAGATCCATTTAAAAAAAGATCCATTAATAGAGGCACCGAGCGGATTCGAACCGCTGAATAAGAGTTTTGCAGACTCCTGCCTTACCACTTGGCTACGGTGCCTTTAAAGAACCCCAAGCCTAAGTGTATATAACATTAAAATATTTATAACTTAACTTCAATAATTGAAGTAAGTTAACGACTAATCTATAAATTATACTTAAACTATATAAATATATCAAGTTAAAAAGCTTAACTTAATAATAAAGTACTTAGAACATATATATACTAAACTAATACACTTCCTCCCTGTATAATCTTCTTCTTTGCCTTTACAGTAAATTTAGACCTTGGGTATTTTTTAATTAAATATTTCAAAATTTCAGTACCAAATTCCTTTAACTCAAATAACTTTTCAGAAAAATGAAACCCAAGATAAAAAAGATCATCAGACTCTAATACAGTTTCTTTCTTTATCCTTTTTAACAACGCTATATCAGAAGACTTAAGGAGTTGTACGAATAATCTTAAAGTATTATCACCATTACGAAACATTAAAGACAAATCCTTGGAAGAATTTTTTAGACTAATAATCGCGCTTTCATACTTTACCTCATCCGTAAATAACAATCCACTATTTAAAAGTCCTATAAACATCTCTGCTTCCTTAAACTTTTTACGCTTCTTGAGCACTTGAACTTTTCGCAAAGTAGTTTTATAAAGAAACTCCGGTACAGCTATTCTGAGAACATTGTAAAATAATTTATATTTTTCATTATTTTTTATAAAGTATTTTTCCATCTTAGCAAATAATGCTGTACATTTATCAGATATTAATTTCTTTTTATGTTCCTTTAGAATATAGGCAATAACCAATCCTTGACGAATATCTTCAAAATTTTCTAACTCTTTAATAAGCATCCCTACTGAATTAGGCATAGTTTTTAAAGACTCAACTGCTGCTTCACGTACTGAATTATCCTGCCCACCTAAATATGAGACTAATTGTTTTATAGAATCTTTTGAGTCTTTACGCCCTAAAAACATAACGGCAAAACGTCGAACCTCAGGATAAGGACTATTTATTATACTTTTAATTTTTTCACTATATTTTGTAGATAATGTAATAGTATTCAAAATCTGTATGGCATGTTTAGCAATAATAACATCACCACTTTCAACCAAAGAAAACATAACATTAGCAACATCATCATGTCTACCCGTAAGGTGTACTTTAGAAAGAGACAATAATGCGTTTCTCTGAACGTGAAAATATTCTCTCTCATTCTTCTTTATAAATGAAAGTAAAACGTTTTTACTTTCTGGAAGACGTAAATACCCAATTAATATCATATAAGATGTTAAAGCAATATAATTCTTATTTAAAGATGCTTTATCTATTAACTTTTTTATATATATGTAAAAAGAGCGCTTCTCCTTGGCAGATAAAGATTCTACGGTTTCTCGTAATGAAAAACAAATATGCTTTAAAATATCCAATGGATAATTTAATATAGCATTTAAAAGAAAATTCCGTGCTTCAACCGTTTTAATTGAAGCTATGCATGTTATGTAAATCTTCTTTACAATATCAGGACTCTTTGTGAAACGCCTCTTCAATAACGGAAATACTCTGGATCCTAATGAACACAATATGGCTTCAACTGTTCTAACATTTTCATCCCCTTTTTCTATCATATCCATTAAATATTCAACATAATCAATGGAAGGAGTCTTAGAAATAGCAGAGAGAGCATATTTTCTAATAACAGGATTACTTGATGAAAGTTTTTTTAATAAAAGAGAAGTTACTTTTTTATTCTTAACACCTATCTCACCTATTACTTTAATAGTAGAACACTGAAGTTCAATATCATCGCGCTCTGCCAATGCTAAGATTTTGCTTAATGCAACTTGTGACATTATTTTCCCCGTTCTGTCAAATTAAGTAAAAATACTGCTAATTGTTTCTTGGTTTTGACACCTATAGAATAACGAGAACCAAATTTATCCAATATAATTGGCTTCATTCTATGCTCACCAAAAGGATTCACTCCTCCCTTAAAAAGGCTTGCAACGATAAAATCCATTTTTTTTTCATTTAACTTCCTATAAGCTTGCCGTAAGAGATCATGGGTCTCAAGAGAAAAACCACATACAATCTTATCTTTTTTATGTTTTGCAATCTTTTTTAAGATATCATGAGTAGACTTCAAATGCAGCATAATGTCTTTTTTCCTCTTTATTTTCTGTCTTATGAAATGAGATGGTTGATAATCACACACTGCACTTGTCATAAATAAAATATGTGCCTTTCTAAAAAATTCAAAAACCTTCTTCTCAAGTTCATCTGCGCTGACAATATGGATGACTTTAATGCCCGAAGGGGCGGGTAAACTGGTAGGGCCACTAATCAGAATAACTTTGTGTCCACGCCTCCGTGCTTCCTGTGCTATTTCATATCCTAATCGTCCGCTCGAAAGATTAGAAATAAAACGTACTGGATCAATATGTTCACGGGTAGGTCCAGCAGTAATCAAAATAGTTTTTCTTCTCTTTTTCATAAGCTCTAGTTCAAAATATTTTTTATTTTTTCTAAAATTTTTTCAAGAGAAGAAATATGCCCCACTCCCTGGGTACCATCAGCAAGTATTCCAATCTCAGGACTAATAATATCATATCCAAGTTTTTGAATCTTCTTCACGTTTTCCTGAGTGCACAAATGATTCCACATATTAGTATGCATTGCAGGAACGAAAACAACTTTAGCTTTGGTAGCTAATATAATACATGATAATAAATCATCGGCTATTCCAATTGCCGCTTTTGCCATAATATCAGCTGATGCTGGCATTATCAAAATAAGATCAGCCCATTCAGCTAATGCAATATGGATCGCTTTTTTTGCTGAATAATCACCAAAAATATCTGTATAAATATTATCCTGCAATAGCGATTCCATTGTGAGCTTATTAATAAACTGCATGCCTGCATCTGTAACAACACAACGAATTATAGCCTTCTCTCTCTTAAGTGCCCTAATAAGGTCATAACTCTTATATGCAGCTATGCTACCAGTAACTCCTAGTACAATCTTTTTATCATTCACTATTTGTTCTGTTCTTTTTTGGATTTTCAGCTTCAAATTTGACCTTGCCTTCATAAATTTCCCTGAGGGCAATTGTACTCATTTTTTTGCTTGCGCTTTCAACTAATGGTTTACTTCCCTGATTTAATTGATTAGCCCGTTCAGCTGCTAACAAAACCAGTTTATAAAGACTTGGATTCTTATCGATCATTTTTTCAAGAGGAACATATGCCACGTAAAACCTCCTTATTGTAAGTTATTTTATGTTTTTCAGCGTTAATGATTTCAATAATTGTATCAACAGCAGTTTCAACAGAATCGTTTATTACTAAATAATCATAACTAAAAGCTGCACGGATTTCGACTCTTGCTTGACTTATTCTCTTGTGAATTTCTTTTTTTATATCAGTTTTACGCTTAAGTAAACGCTTTCTAAGAATTGGTAACGATGGTGGTAAAAGGAAAATATATATACCTTTCTTAAGCTTACTCTTAATTTTTTGTGCTCCTTGTACATCAATTGTCAATAAAATGTCATGCCCACCTTTAATTGTATTCAACACAAAATCTTTTGGAGTCCCGTAATAATTACCAAATACTTTTGCCCATTCCAAAAATCGACGCTCTTTTCTTTTTTTTAAAAAAGCTTCTTTAGTAACGAAAAAATAATCTTTACCGTTTCTCTCGCCCTTTCTTTTCTGTCTAGTTGTATATGAAATCGAACGCTTAAGTCGTGGAACTTTATTAAGAAGCCTTTTCTCAACCGTTGTTTTCCCACACCCAGAAGGGGCAGATAATACAATTAAAATACCATTATTTTTGGATTTGAATATCTTCATTTATTCCTTAATTAAAATTATAGCTAAGCTATTCAATATTTTGCACTTGCTCTCTAATCTTCTCAACTTCTAACCTAATAGTAATAACATCCTGGGATATGCGCGCACTCTGGGATTTAGATGCTATAGTATTTGCTTCTCTATTTATTTCTTGAGCAATAAATTCTAATCGTTTTCCCCCTTCACCACTAGAACTTAATACTTTGCGAAAAATATTAATATGACTCTTAATACGCACTATTTCTTCAGTTATATCACATTTGTCAGCAAATAATGCAATTTCCGCCTCAAGACGTTCACGGGAAACTTTTATATCTTTATCTAAATCTCTTATGCGCTGATTAAGTTTCTTCTTAAATCTGGAAGATGCACTCATACTACTTTGTTCTATTTCCCTCACTGTTTTTTCTATCTTATTGATCCTTAACCATAAATCCTTTGCTATATTTTCACCCTCTTTCAACTTCATTATCATAAGATTATTTACAGCCTTCCTAAAAATAGAAAAAATGCGTTTTTTAAATATATTTTGGCTGTATTTTCTCTGAACAGCAACAAAAATATCAGGAAAATAAAGAATATCATTTAATTGCAAATTCCCTTTTATACCATACTTTCTTCCAACTTTCTTAAGAGCTTGAAGATAAAATAAAACTTTTCTCTCATCTAATTTAACCGAAGACGTTAAAGTATTATTAGTTACAACAACAAAGACAGAGACTTTGCCACGTTTAATCTTCTTTTGTATTAATTTCTTAAAATCCCCTTCAAACTCATTTAATAGCGATGGAACTCGGGAAGAAAAATCAAAATAACGGGAATTGATGGACCTAATCTCTATTCTTATTGAACCACCGAATAAGCTACCATCAGCCATACCATACCCTGTCATACTTGCAAGCATAAAATTATCCTATATATTATTATATTAATATAGAATTAAAAAATACTAATTAAAAGTTAGTTATTATAGTAAGTACTATAATTATTGTCAACTAATGTAAATTTATTTGAATACATACAAATAATTAACTTAAGTCATTTGTTTGCAGTATCTTATATAATAATTATTAAAAATATTAGTGGATATTTCTTTTGGTTTTCTCGATTAATCGTTTCACCTTAGCATCCTGGGGTTGCAATCGGTGGGCATTTTGAAGATATGGAAGCGCTTCTTTATACCTTTTAAGTAAAAATAAAACATATCCCATATTATACTGACCCGAAACATAGTTTGGTTCTAATTCAACTACTCCTTTAAAATATCGCAAGCTTTCTGCTAATTTTCTTCCTTTAAAATAAATTGAACCTAAATTGTTGTAAGCTTGATAAAACACCTTATCGATACGAATAGATTCTAAGTAATGTTTAATTGCATCATCAACATTACCTAGCTTATATAATGTATTTGCTAAATTATAATGTCCTTTTTGATGATAGGGATTAAGCTTAAGGGAAAAAAGATGCTCTTCCTTTGATTTATCCAACTTTCCCAATGCTGCATATACATTAGCAAGTACAAAATGAACTTCCCATGAATGATAAAAGTAGTTTAATGACTTCTTTAACTCCCGCTTTGCTTCATTTAGCAAACCCATCTTTTCAAGTGCCTGACCATATTGATAATGATAATAGGCTTGAGCTGGACGAACAAGCCAATAAGGCAATATAAAACAACATATTACTAAAACAACTATTCCTGCCCTTAAAGAATTCTTAACGGCTCTTATAATTCGGCTACATAATACCGATACTTCTTCCTTCTTAATAAAAATATCATAGCTTGCCATCATAATACCCGTCAGAAACCATAATGCCATACATGGTGTTGGAGTTTGAAGAGTAAAATTAAAAAATATAGCAATATATGTACTTAAAAAACTTAACAAGAATCCAAGTGAAAGACATTGTCCATAGAAATCTTTTGATCTCTTAAGTATTACTGTACACATACGCACAGTCGTTATAATCACCCAAAAGAAAAATATAATTCCAAATAAGCCTATTTCAGATAACAATTGTACATATTCATTATGTGAACGTCGTACAAATATATCAGGTCCTGTTGATAGCTGTTCTTCCTTAGTTCTATAAGGCTGGTATTTAATTTTAAAATTACCGATACCAACCCCAAGAATAGAGTTATCTTTAATCATCCCCATAGCATTGCGCCAAATTAAGAGTCGCTGTGTTGCTGTATCCCCTCGCTTTATTTCTCCATGAACAAGTTTTATATCTTTTAACGTAGAAATTTCAATCACTACTTGTTTTGTCACTTTCTTTAATTTTTTCAAATTCTTATTATATCGTGCGAATGGTGAAAGAGATAAAACTACGACTACAAAACCAATTCCAACAGCAATACTAAAATTTTTAAGGAATAATATCGCATGTCTTTTTTCGTTCTTTCCTCCCTGGTACTTAATCCCCTTTGAAAAATAATTATAAATTAAATATATAACAACAGACATTCCTGCAATACCGCCGCCAATCCATACTGCTCTACTCTTATTAAGAATTAAAAAGATAAACATTATAACTGCACTCACACCATAATATAAAAACCATCCTGCATGAACATTAGCAAAAATTAATAATAACGCAACAGGAAAAACAATAAGAATAAATTCACTGGCAAAATTTGGATTACCAAATGTTGAGTTACCGACGAAGTTTTGATGAAGAAACGAAAAATCAATCTTTAAATGCTGCAATATTCCATAACATGACACAGCAAATCCTATGAATATAAAATAATTAAGATATGTTTTAAGGAGTTTTTTGGTTGATATGTAATTATATACAACGAATAAAATAATAAAATTTGCGGTCCAACGCTGAATAAAAATAAATGCTTCAAACTTGTTATATGCTTGAAATATGGAAAGAAGAATTGAAATATATAATAATATTAAAGGCCAAAGCAGAGGGGAATATTTTACATTGACTTCATCTTCGGAATATATCTTAAGAAGATAACACCCTGCAAGCAATGCTGCAATTGACTCAACAATAGATTCCTTAAAAACATCATATATACTAAAATAGTAGTTTTCCCCCTTACCAAAAACAAAAAATAAAGGAACAAGAATAAGGAGTATTTTAATGAGCTTATCAGTACAATAATTACTAAAATTAAAAAGCTTTTCTTTCATAACTATCTATTTGCTGATAAAATAAATTTTATTGTAACTATTATCACTGATTATTAAACATTTTTTTACTTCCAGGTTTACTGAGAGGTTTCCCTTCTTTACATAGCGGACATTCTCGAGGAGGAAATGCTCGCAGCGGTAGGCGAAGAAGTGAATGAAAAGGATAACCAAAATCAATCTTTTCTACGCTTCTATCTATCAGTGAACCAACGCCAACTACCTTCTTATTATTTTTTTCCAATAAACTAATAACCTCTTTGACAGACCCGCCAGTAGTAATAACATCTTCAACGACAAGAATAGATTCATTATCTGAAAGTGAAAATCCACGGCGAAGTTGCATAATTCCATCTTTTCTTTCGGCAAATATGCCCCGTACCTTCAAAGATCTAGCCACCTCATATGCCAGTGTTACGCCTCCAAGGGCCGGACCAATCACACATGTAACCGGAATTTTAAGAAAAAAATGTGACAATTCATTTGCTAATTTTTCGGCATAAAGAGGATATTGCAAAACAAGTGCACACTGAACATATTCATCACTATGAAACCCAGATGAAAGCTCAAAATGCCCTTTAAGAAAAGCACCAGTTTCTTTAAATATATTTATCACTTCATTTTTCTGCATTTTTTACCCCTTCAATTCACTAATAATCCTCTGAGCCGACTCTAGGGGATCAGCTGATGCAGTAATAGGACGTCCAATTACAATATAATCAGCACCTGAGTCAAATGCTTCCTGCGGAGTAACAACTCGTGATTGGTCTTGATGACTATACCACCGTGGACGTATACCAGGAGTTACTACTATAAAATCATTGCCGAGCTTACTTTTAATAAGGTTTATCTCTTTTGCTGACGCTACAACACCATCCAAGCCAGCTTTTTTTGCCATTCTAGCCAGATGTAATACATGCTCATCAAGTGTCCTTGATACCCCAAGTTCTTCTTTTAAATCCTCCTCCGTTAAACTTGTAAGGACTGTTACAGCTAAAATAACCGGTTTTTCTAATCCCCTCTTTTCCGCCTCGCCCCATACAGCATCGCGGGCAGCTTTCATCATCTTGGTACCACCGCTTGCATGAACATTAAACATAAAAACGCCTCGGCGACAGGCAATCTGGCTAGCATTTGCAACAGTATTTGGAATATCATGAAATTTTAAATCAAGAAAACAACGGGCACCTCTTTCATGAATTAAAGAAATAGCTTCATTACCATACGATGTAAAGAGTTCTTTTCCAACTTTAAAAATCTTTATTTCACTCATCAATGTATCGATTAAGCGCTTGCAAACTACAATATCATCTGTATCAATCGCAACTATTATTCTATCTTTATAATCCATTATCAAACATTCAAGGTTCTTATTATTTCTTTAATGTTGCTTATATTTTCTTTTTTAAAGTACTCCCTTAATCCTTCAATAATCTCTATACTTACGCACGGATTAACAAAATTTGCCGTTCCTAACGATATAGCATCAGCACCTACAATAAAAAATTCTAATGCATCGTCCAAATTCATTATACCACCACCGGCTATTACCGGAATATTAAAAGCTTCTTTTACTTCAAACAAATATCTCAATGCAATGGGCTTAATAGCAGGGCCGCTTAACCCTCCAGTTATGTTACCTAATTGAGGCCTCCTCGTCCTAACATCAACAGCCATGCCTTTAATTGTATTGATGAGACTTATACCATCACAACCACCTTGAATAATTTCCCCAACAAGATCAATAATATCCCGCGCTTCGGGAGACACTTTAACAAATATGGGTCTTTTAAAATATTTTCGTACAACTTCCACTATTTTCCGTGACTGTCCACTATCTTTAATAAATGCAATGCCGCCTTTTTTTACATTAGGACAGGATATGTTGATCTCTAAAGCATCAACCCTGCTTTCTTTATCCAAGATATCAGCTAATTTTCCATACTCATTTATAGTACTACCGGCAATACTAACAATCAATTTAGTTTTATACTCTTTAAAAAAAGGAATATTGTTTTTTATAAAATGCTTTACCCCTTTATTTTCTAATCCTATGGCATTGAGCATACCTGAAGCTGTTTCCCAAATACGCGGTGGTTTATTACCTTCACAGGCATGGAGTGTAACTGATTTTGTTAAAACTGCACCAAGAGAATTAAAATCAACAAAATCTATATATTCATTAGAAGAACCGAAAGTTCCTGATGCAACAACAATTGGATTTTTCAGTTTTAATCTACCAAGTTTTACGCTTAAATCTAACATAAATTTATGTCTATTCCCCAAGATTTAATCAGACTATTTCCAACCCAAATCACTAAATGAAAATACCGGACCATCTTTACATACCATTTTAACTCCATGTGCTGTTTCTGTGGCACAACCCAGACATGCACCAACACCACACGCCATTCTCTCCTCAAGATTAGCCTCTCCATCTACATTATATTTATTTGCTAGCACAACAACATTCCTCAACATTTCTAAAGGCCCGCAAGTATAAATATAATTTTTTTTATTTGACGATTTCTTCAGATATTTCTCTAATACTTCTGTTACAAAACCCTTATATCCCCTGCTTCCGTCTTCAGTAGCGTATGTAATATTCTTTCTATTGATTGAAAGAAAACGTTCAGAGAGAAACTCTTTTTTTGTTCTTACTCCATAAAAAAGGTGCACATTCTTCCTCACACACATCTTGGTAAGAGAAATTAATGAAGCAATCCCGATACCTCCGGCAACTAAAATAATTTTCCTATCGTCGTTAAAGCTGCAACTCGAAGCTTTATTAAAATTAACCTCCGGGAAAGGATGAGTAAAACCTTTTCCCAAGGGTCCCATAACATTTAACTTATCGCCTTCATTTTTGCCTGCTAAAAGTGCGGTACCTCGTCCAACAACCTTGTATACAATATTAATCTGTCCGCCAAATACCCATGCCACACTTAATGGACGCCTGAGAAGAGGGTCGTGGGTATTGGAAACTTTAACAAATAAAAACTGCCCACACGAAATACTTCGGGCTATCTTAGCAGATCTAAAACTCAAATGATAAAATTTTTCATTAAGTTTTTTATTTCTTGTAATAGTAACGTTCTCTAAAAACATATCTTTACCCTACCCCGGTTTTTTATATTAAAAGCATAGAGCAAAATGTCCAATTTAAGATAACTCTTTACGCCCTATGCTTTAGCATTTTTTAAAACATTCTTTTAAAACAAATGCAGTATTCCCTTGCAAATAGTTGCAGCAACTTTTCCTTTTAGTTTTTTACCCAAAAAACATGAATTCTTTGATTTTGAAACAAATGATTTCTTCTCCACAGTCCATTCTTTATTGATATCTACTAATACAAGATTTGCCTCAATATCTTTTTTAACCTCCGCAAAATCTGAAAGACCAAGAATTGACTGAGGATTGAGAGACATTTTTTTAACAATATCCTGCAATGATAAAATATTTTTATGATAAAAATAAGTCAAAATAACCGCAAGTGCTGTCTCAAGTCCAGTGGTTCCAAAAAGTGCCTTATCAAATTCAATATCTTTTTCAACATCCTGATGTGGTGCATGGTCAGTTGCTATTGCATCGATAATATTCATCTCGAGGCCCCGAACTATCGCATCTCGGTCATCTATACTTCTCAATGGAGGATTAATTTTAAAATTAGTATTATACGTAACAATATCTTCATCAATCAAAGTACAATGATGTGGAGTTGCTTCAGCCGTTACCGGTAAACCGGCTTTTTTAGCTTCTCCAATTAATTCCACCGCACGTCGGGTTGAAACATGTTGGAAATGAATCGGTGCACCGGTTAATTTAACCAGTTCGATATCACGGGCAACCATAACATCCTCAGCTGCATTAGGGATTCCTCGCAAGCCCAAACGTGTAGAAACAAGCCCTTCATTTATCAAACCATTTTTACTTAATTGTTTATCCTCAGCATGAATCATAATGAGTAATCCCAGCATACTAGCATATTCCAATGCTCTACGCTGAACTAAAATATCAGCTACGGAATTACCGTCATCGCTCACCGCAAGACACCCAGCAGCTCTTAAATCTGCCATCTCAGAAAGTTCACTCCCCTCTCCTCCTTTGGTTACTGTACCACAGGGAAAAATAGAAAAATTAATATGCTGGGCTTTCTTAAGAATAGTCTCGACGACACTAGGATTATCACATACTGGCTGAGTATTAGCCATACTCACACATCCGACAAAACCGCCGTGAAAGGCAGCCTTAGCGCCACTCTCTATAGTTTCCTTGTATTCAAATCCAGGATCCCTAAAGTGAGCATGTAAATCAACAAGACCGGGAAAAAGATACAATCCATTTGCATCAATTTCTTTCGCAGAAGATGAATTAATATTCTTGTCTATTTTAGTAATAAATTTCTTTTCTATTAAAACATCTAACACATCATCAATATTATTTTTCGGATCAATAACATGTGCTGATTTGATTATATAATCCATATTACTCACTTTCCTCTAATGACAACTGCTGCTTTGTTCCGCTTAATAAGTATAAGACCGCCATACGAACAGCTATTCCGTTAGTAACCTGGTCTAATATTACCGAATGTTTGCCGTCAGCAACATCATTTGCAAGCTCAACGTCACGGTTTATCGGACCAGGATGCATTATAATAACATCTTTCTTTGCTTTCTTAAGTACATCTTTATTAACCTGAAAGGTTTGTCTGTATTCCCTGATTGATGGAAAAAATATCTCACTCTGTCTCTCAAATTGTATGCGCAAAAGATTAAGTGCATCAGCTCCTTCAATAGCTTCCATTAGATTATTAGTTACTCGTACTCCTAACTTATCAACATCACGAGGGATTAAAGTACGTGGTCCGCATATTGTAATATCCGCTCCTAATTTTGTAAGCCCCCAAATATTTGAACGTGCAACACGGCTATGAAGAATATCTCCAATGAATGAAACCTTTAGACCTTTTAAATCCCCTTTTTTCTCCCGCAACGTAAACATATCCAAAAGAGCCTGGGTCGGATGTTCATTTATCCCATCTCCTGCATTAATAATTCCTGCATTAACATAATGTGATAACTGATGAGGCACACCAGATGATGAATGACGAATAACAATCATATCAACCTTAAGTGCTTCAATATTTCTCGCAGCATCTTTAATACTTTCCCCCTTTACCAAACTTGATGAAGAACCTGCAAAGTTAAGTGAATCGGCACTTAAACGTTTTTCAGCTATCTCAAATGAAGCACGTGTTCGAGTACTTGGTTCAAAAAAGAAATTACATACTGTTTTCCCGCGAAGCGTGGGCACTTTCTTAATTGCACGCTCCGAAATCTCGACAAAAGACTTTGCAGTATCTAAAATAGTAACTATCTCATTGGCGGTTAAATCTTTAAGGCCAAGAAGATGTTTCTGTTTCCATCTAATTTTCTTCATAACACCTCTATGTCTTATCTGAATGCTAATTTATCCATTGACATATTTACTTTTCATTCGTTCGTATCTATGTTTTTCTTTAAAGCAATTGTCACTTCATCTTTGCCTGTATCATCTTCAAATCGTACCAATACTTCTTCTTTTAGAGATGTTGGAATATTCTTCCCAACATAATCTGCCTTGACCGGAAGTTCCCTATGTCCCCGATCTATCAAAACTGCAAGTTGAATTGATTTAGGCCTTCCGAAATCAATTAATTGGTCAAGTGCACATCTGATCGTTCT
>Ga0164318_10000229_pt1 | contig 38501 bp, 56 predicted proteins | sample GuaBasSedimGuay9_FD_113734 | JGI IMG/M metagenome (GOLD analysis project Ga0164318, IMG submission 113734) | Subseafloor sediment microbial communities from Guaymas Basin, Gulf of California, Mexico - Guay9, Core 4571-4, 0-3 cm | ecosystem: Environmental > Aquatic > Marine > Hydrothermal vents... | reverse complement strand
TTTTATGGCGCTAATTTTATTGGAAACAAAACTTTAAATGGAACTGCAAGAACTACTAATACAATAATGATTTCAAATACTGGAACAGAAAGTTTAAATGGAAGAATGGATTCAATCAGAATTTTTAATAAGTTTTTAACCGACGCCGAGATATCTGAATTATATAATGGTGGAGCTGGATATTAATTTATAAGGGGTAAACATAAAATGTCTTTATATCGTGAAGATGCAGGTACATGGAAGAAAGCTTCAAAGCAATATTCTAAACAATCCGGTGCATGGAAGAATGTTAATAAAGGTTATATAAGAGATGCGGGCATTTGGAAACCTTATTTCACAGATCGATTATATAACCACCCAAATTTAATTCATGAATATACATTTGATGATGTATCGGGTTCAACTATATATGATACAACTCCAAATGGGTCACCCTCAGATGCGCATATGACCACAGGATATATAACAAACGGTAAACTTGGAAATTGTATGTGGAATACAAATGGGAATGATTGCTTTGCGTATCCACCATTTTCATATAATATGTCTCAAGGTTTTACAATGACCGGTTGGACATATCTTCATTCCACTGGGCATAATTACGTTCAAAGAATGATATGGAGTGGAGACGATTTTGTATTTAGAAACAATTCAGGGAATGAACATCTTTATATAAGAGATATAAATAATAATTTACACGGAATACAGTTTGGCGGTATGCCAACTGGTGTTTGGACTATGTATACTTCTGTTTGGTCACATGCAGATTTAGATATTAAATTGTATAGAAATACAGATTTGCTAACAACACATAGTGTAGGAATCGCAGCAGTGAATTTAGGTTCATTTTATATGGGCCACACTGGCTCTGAGGGATTTTCAGGTGGTATTGACCAAGTAAGATTATTTAGTAAAGCATTATCGGGTGCTGAAATAACTGAATTATACAATAATGGCAATGGATATTGATTATTTATTAAAGAATCTCAAACTCCAATTTTATACGATTTCCCATAGGGTTATATAGAATAAATATTAATGAATATTGCTTTAAGTCCGTCAGGTTGGCATCTGTAAATTTCAATTTATAAATTTAAATATTTTAAATTTATAAATTGCGTTAGGGTATTTGTAGTAGCATTTTATACGATTTCCCATAGGGTTATGTAAAATCTTTCAATCTCATAACATAATATAAAAATAAGAATTTCGAATTTATGAAGGAGAATCAAATTGGTCAAGAAATGGGAACCTCAAGCGTATTCATCTGCATACCCAATCAAAACAGATATTGATAAATTACATCAAGTTTGTTTAGGCGAATTGAAAGGTCGTCATTGTGGAAAAACATTTGCATCTTGTTATGATGTAATTGGGGAAATATATAATGAAACAAAAAGAATATTATGTATTGTTGAAGTATCTCTGGATATCTCGAGAATTCATAATATGCTAATCGATTTATTAATTGAAAATGATTTGCAATATTCAACTGTAACAATGACTACAATTAAAGTACATAAATCAAATATTGAATTCACAAGTAATTATGATTTAAAGAAAAAATTAATAGGTCAATACGATCAATTGTTAATTTATATGAAATAAGGAGAAAATAAATGAAAGCAATAATCGAATTTAATTTACCGGAAGATCAAAACGAATATGATATAACCAATAGTGCAATAGATATGTCAATTGAGATATTTAATTTTTCTCAGTTCTTAAGAAACACCTTGAAAAATAGATGTGATAATAAAAGCGAGGAATATATCAAAGCTATTGAAGAAGTACAAGAGCAATTCTATGTTTCAATGGGAAGGTTTGATTTTGAATAAGATAGATTATAATCTTGATAAAGAATATTGGGCTAATAGATATTCTGAAATGCCAGATAGTAATGTTGTTGGTCATATTGATTGGGATAAAAATAAATATGAAGCTGAATTAAATTCATGGGCTGAAAGATATATTACAATTTTAAATACCATTCCTTTTAAAATGACTAATGTATTAGACTTTGGTTGTGGGGTTGGGAGATGGATGTCTTTATTATATCAATATTTTTCAAATTATTATGGTGTTGATATTGTTCAATCTACCATTGATAAAGCTAGATTAAATGAAACCCCATTTGAAAATATAAATTTTGAATTAATGACCAACGAAACCATTCCTCAATTTAATGCAAAGTTTGATTTGATATGGACTTGTGTTTGTCTTCAACATATTGTGGATGATAAACTCCTTTCAAATTACATATCCCAATTTAATAATTTATTAAATAAGGATGGTTTTATTATATGCACTGAGAATACATCTAATAATAAGGATTCAAATTATTTAAAGTTTAGAAGTGATAACAATTACAAAATGCTTTTTGCTGAGCAATCGCTAATGTTGGAATACAGTAATACATTCCAATCATCTGGTGAAGAGCATACAATAATGTTTTTTAAAAAGGGATAATGAAATGATTGTCGAATCTATTTGTTTTATTTTATTTATTGGTTTATTACATTTGTATGTAAATATTCATAGAAATGTTGAAGATTTACCAGCTGTATTTTTTATCCTTGGATGTATTGTGACTTTATCTATAATGGGGTTTGTATCTGATTTTATGGGGAAAGACCAATATATTGAATATATAAAAAATAATTGGATGGACACTCATACTGTGGCTTGGGTTATCTTATGTGCGTATGCTTTGTATTTATATGGTAAAAAATATATCATGTATAAAAAAGATATAAAGAAAACAAACAAATGATTGTGCATATTAGAAGGATAATATGATATGAATTATCTAACCGAAGGTACAATGCAGAATGCAAGCAAACCTAACATAAATAATTTAAGACCAATTGCGCCACCCCCACCACCGAAGCGAATATGTAGGGTGTCAATTCTCGGCAGTATGGTGGAGACCAAAAAAAGTAAACGTGACCTTCATGAATATCAAATATATATGAAAGGTTATCATGATGGGAGAGCGTCCATTTAATAAGGAGAAAAATACTTTGACTGAAGAAACTAATACTACAGAAGCTAAGAAAAAACCAACGCGGGAAGAAATCGAAGATGAAATTATAGACGTGCATAACATGGTAGCAGAGAAAGTTGGTACGGATATTAAAACGTATGTTGATTGTTTGGATTGGCAAGAAAACTCCAATAAACAATTGATAGTTAAGATTGATAAGTGGATGAAAAAATATATGGGCCGGTTTCCAATAGAGGTTGATGAAGTTGCATTTATGGTAACCGAGAAACGTGGTAAATGGAAAAATTCATTTCCAGAAACGAATGTTCGGATAAGAACTTTTATTGGATTTCTGCTATGTCGATTTGCAGACCTCCCGTGGAAATTACCAACCCGAAAAAAAGGATGGCTTTTCAAAGCTTTAAATTATAAACGATTTAGAGATGAAAAAGGTGATTGGTATATAGGCTTACCCCTCCCCCATTCCCAAATTAATATCAAGGTTAAATATGAAATTGATTATCTCCCACACCCTGTATTAATTGAGGTAAATTTTAGTCGAGTTGTTAATTAGCAAAAAAAGAATTGTTTGTATCACCCCTCATATTAGACTTCAATATGAGGGGTGACATTTTATTATTTATTTTGTTTGCTTAATTGTTCAATGTACAATTCGTACAATGATAATAAAGAACGCATTGACTCACATCGGGTGTTCATGACTATAACAGATGTGAGCAATTCTTCTGGATCATATTCAGTTGAACCTATCAATTCGCCCATCTTTATAATTTCTTTTTTAACATCTTCGAAAGAAATGAATCCTTTAATTGTTTTTAATTCAATTGTTTTTGCCATTTTATAATCCTTCTTAAATATTAAACATTACAGCCAACCAAACGATAGCTAACAAAACTGTTGCTGCGCCATCTGAAAATACCCACGCTTTAACTTTCCCATGTCGGGCTTTCATTATTACATGACGATCATTATACATTAATTTTTCCTCCTCATTTATAATTTACATACAATGACTAATTTTCGATCATTGTATGTGGTTAATGTTACAGCCTGTTCATCCTGGGTGTGAAAAAACCTTATCACGCTCGGCCCGCCAACACCAAGAAGATCTTCTTCACGCCCAACTAACTACTATTTCATATAATCCATCCATAGGTGTTCTGTCTGGGCCATCCCCACAATCTAAATCCCACCCATTTTCAAAATTACAATCGTCTGAATAATGGGATTCATTTATTTCATGGGCTGATACAGTTTGCCCCCATTGATGATTATAATAAAACCATTCAAAATTTCCAGTTTTTAGATTAAATATACGCGCACTTTCAAAATTATCGTTTATATCAATCTCATCAGTAAATTCTTTATAAAGTCTGTAACAAGGAATTTTCTTTTCACCATGTTTTATTTTAAGAACTTTAGAAGAAATTATTACAAGATCGTTATTTTTGTTTGACATTATTTTACCTGGATGTAAATTCATAATCATTCTCCATTGTGTTTAAAATGAATTTAATTTTATATACAACCGCATATGTATATAGCGGATTCGATTTTTGAGTGAAAATAAATGATATAATATAATCATCATTTATTTGAATAGGGTACCTCCAACCCCTAGTTACGAAGATCAGGAAAAGACTCATTTTTATAAGCCTCAACCACTTCTTCAAAATTAGAAGATTTGCAACAATTCACCAAATTTCCAACACCATATTTAATAAAGATCATTCGATCTTCACCAATCTCTGGTTTAGGAGAAATGAATTTTGCTACCCCGTGCCTATAACTTCGCACGGTAACCTTAAGCCGCCCTGTTGTACTGCATCCATCTTTACCTCCCTATTTAAAAATTAAATGACCAAATTATTTTCTCTATTAATTAATATATATAGATATGAACACATATTAAGATCATTTGGCATTTAATAATGGCCTTTAATAAGAACATATTATTGTATAGCTTTAACCCAAAAATACGATCTTATCAGGAGATTTATATTATGTCAATTCGTGTACCTAAGTGGTTATTAGATTTTACCGGTAAAATATACCTTTCAAAAACTCCAATGTTTATTTCATACAACCCTCAATTTCATAAATTGAAAGGCTTTGAAATCCAACAAATTATAGACGTAATGGAGCCAGGTGATATATTACTTAGCCGTCAAGGTGGGTATGTAAATACATTAGCAATTCCTGGGTATTGGACTCATGCTGCAATTTCAATAAATGATAATTTAATTGGACATGCAATTGGAAAGGGGACTGGAACAGAAAATCAATTTGATTTCTTTCGGTGCGATGGTGCTGCTGTTTTGCGGCCTAAAACGCCTGTTGACATCGATTCTCTGCTTAAAAGGGTTATGGTTACAACGGCAAAGAATATACCCTATGATTACGAATTTAAGGCAGATAATGGTGCTATATATTGCACGGAGTTTGTTGACATGATGTATGAAGGATTGTTCAAAGATGATTATGCAAAAGATGCCGGCGGTGGTTCTGTATTAATCCCTGACGGTATTCAAAATAGTGATGAGGTAAGCACCTTAATCGAATTTAGGCATTAAATTGTAAAGGTTACATATTATGAAAAAATCAAATATTGCTAAATTATTTATCAATAATTTACGAGAAGAGTTGGCAATTGAATTAAAATCAAAAGGTCTATCCAATAATGATTTGAAACGGTTTCTTAGAGAAACTTCAAATGGCGATATATTAAGTTTGATATTAACTAAATCATTTATACCAGATAATGTAGATAAACATTTTGTCAATGAAGCTTTTGTTGAAACAATTAAAGAATTGATTAGAGAGAGTTCGGATTCCTTGAATGATGATCAAGACATTGTAAATGAAACAATTGCTTCGCTTGATTTTATCGAGGGTGATAATAATTCTATATTTATAAATGAACTGGATTTTAAAAATATGCCTGGTCAAGGTTTTGATATGGGTGATGTGAATAACCACAATTCAAACGGATCCCCTGTCCCAATAGTAATGAAGGCGGCATCAGAAAAAGCTAGATCTATGGCTAAGTCTGGGCAAGTTTCAGCAGTAAGCAATTTTTTAACAAAACACAGCGGTCAAATAAAATCTGGTTTGTTGGTTGCATTAATTTCAACATTGGCATTTGTAGCATATAAAAAATATAAACAAAAACAACAATCAAAAGAAAATGTTGAAGAGTTGGCTCGGCGTGTTCAAATTCAAGAATTGAATAAAGCTAAAGCATTATGTTCAAAAAGCAAAACCCCAGCAGAATGTAAAAAAAGAATTGATGAAAAAATTGCAGAAATAAAATCAAAAATTTAATACAGCGAAGGAGAGTTACGAATGGGTTTTCGAATGCCGAAATGGTTGGTGGATTTCGGGGGTAAAATACATGTTGCGAAACAACCCCCTTTTATAACATACAATCCCCAATTCCATAAATTGAAGGGGAGAGAAATACGAAATATATTTAACGATATGGAACCCGGTGATATATTTGTCAGAAGCCACGATGGGTATTTAAGTGGGATGGCTATACCTGGGTTTTGGGCACATGCCGGATTATACATCGGTAATAATATGGTTGCTCAAGCAACGACGCATGGGGTAATGCAAGAAGATGTTTTAGATTTCTTTAGATGTGATAGCGCCGCGTTGTTACGGGTAAAAGGGCGTACACATGAAATGGTGGAAATAGCATTATCCAAAGCCAAGCGTATGGTCAAATTAAATATCCCCTATGATTATGATTTCAAAGATTTCAATGGCAAAGTATATTGCACTGAATTAATTGATATTGTATATGATTGTATTTTTGAAGATGATTTTGCAAAAGATCCAGGTGGTGGATTTTCATTAACACCTGATGGATTATTCAATTCTAAAAAGGTAGAAGCCTTGAGAGATTATAGGCATTAAATTAAACATATAAAATGGAACATAATATAAATTATTAAAATCTTTTATTTATACAGGAGTTTAAAATGGATTTATCAATACCCAATGTATTTATGGGATTTCTTCGTCAAGATCTAGCTATGAAATTAAAAGAAAATGGCGGCACACCTGAACAATTAAAACATTTTGTTGAAAATACAACTGATGGTGATGTATTGTCAATGGCTTTGTTTGAAGAATTCATCCCTGAAAATATTGATCATGAATTGTTTACAGAAGCAATGGTTGGATATATACAAGGTGTATTAATTGAAAATTCAGATATTATTGAAGACAAAAAATTAATTTCCGAATGTGCTTTCAGCCTTTCCGAAATCCATGGTTTGGGAAATTGTTTGCTTGAAAGTGAGATGGATGATTATAATAAGTCGCGTCGGGCAATGTTGGCTCGAATGAAAGCTGCTGGAAATGATACATCCACGCATCAGGCTAAGATAACTGGTCCGTATAAAAATTCGTCTGATGCAAGTGCGCCTTATAAAAGTAAACCAAGTGCAAGTGCCGCAGCGGTAACAGCAGATGCACAAAAGCGTGAAAAATTTATGGCCAACCGAATGGAAGAATCTGGTAAAAAAAGCTCTAGTGATATGGGTGGCGTGGGCGATGATATTCAAGATAAAGCAGATCGCCAAGAAATAGCTGATGCCGCCGGAGCAAGTGAAGCAGGCCCAGCCGGAAATGGCGGCAAGCCAACCAATCCAGCCGATACAGCAGGTTTGTGGACGAAGATAACGAACTGGATGAGCACTGGTAAAGTCGGTGAAGCTAGAACTGGGATGAGCGATTTCTTTGAACAACACAAAGGTGGTATTTCAGTTGCTGTTGGTGTTGCATTGATTGCTACGCTTTCATATGCCGCATATAAATATGCAAAGAAAAGAAATGCTGGTAAAGCGAATCAAGCAGAAGCAGCTCAGAAGGCTCGAATTGATGCTTTGCGTAAATCAAAAAGCCTTTGTGCTAAAACAAAAAATAGAACCGAATGTAATAAAAAGATTGATGCAAAAATTGCAAAATTACAAAAGAAATAAATACGAACAATTAATATTACGAAGGAGTAAATGAAAATGAAATATCGAAAAGACAAAAGTTTTAAATTAGTTGTTGGGTTGATTATTGCAACATTTATTATTGGCTGCTCACATCAGCTAACAACACGCGAAGTTGCATTTAAAACTTTGTCTGCCGCTGCTACGTCATATGAACAAACTATGACGGTGTTGGGGGATTATTACAGACAGGGTAAAATCTCAGAAGATACGAAAGACAAAATTGTTGCTGCTGGAGATGTATATTGGGGAGCATACCATTCTGCAGTAATTGCATTTGAGGTATATGAAAGATCCAATCAAATTGACGGCAATGCAGATAAAGCTAAATTAAAAGCAGATATGGATGTAGCTTTAAATGAATTGAATATGGCTCTTCTTGAATTCTTGCAGATTGCAGATGATTATATGCATCGCTTGAAAAAAATTGATAATAAGGAATAGGTGAATATTATGGAGTTAGCTTTAATCACAGCTATCGGTGAAATGATTTTAAAATATGGCGTCCCAACTGCCTTGCAAATTATGAAGGATTGGGAAGTTACAAATCCCACGTTGGAGGATATCACAGCTCTTCGGAATAGGGTGCCTAAAGCAGAAACATATTTTACCAAACCCGAAGATGAGATTTAATTTTAGAGCAACATGGGGGTGTCAATGTCACAGGTACTCGGACAAGAGGTTATAGAATATTTTACGGTCAATGATCAGAATTATGACCCGGTCCCAGATATTGATGACTCAGAGTTTGTATGTGAAATATATGAGCCTCAAGGAGTCTTGTCTACTTCTAACCGCAGCATTCATCATATTGGCAATGGAAATTATAAGATTAGTTTTACTCCCAATGTAATTGGTAATTGGTATGTTACATTACGCCATCCTAATTATTTTCCGTGGGGGAAATGCTCTGAGATATTTATTTCCAAATACGGCTTTGATTCAATTGGTGAAATGGTTATAAGAATACTTGGTCTTTCATCTGAGAATTATGCGATTGATAATGCTGTATATGATGCAAATAAAAATTTAACCAATTCAAGAGTTCGCATTTATAGTGATTCAATTTCAGTTGGTACTGGCATGAATGTTATTGGCGAATATAATATGTCAGCAGTTTATGATTCAGAAAATAAAATGATTGCTTATAATATGGAAAAGGTATAATTTTTATAAAAAAAGATATATAATAAAAACAGCCATCACAATAATAAAATATTGTGATGGCTGTTTTTGCAGTTAAAAAATTAAACTTTTAATTTTCCCCCACCATGATAATCCAGCCATTTCTTTAACCTTTGTTACTTTAATCCCACCAATATATTTTTCGATTAATTCAATTTTTTCATCTAGCGTTAAATACCCAGTTGTTAATAGAGATCCTAACATATCTGGGTTATCTTTGATTATCGAATTCTCCATACACTCAGTTAAATACATATCTGAAAATATATCATCCGGTCTGAAATTATATTTTGCCCATTCCTTAATAGACTCCAATGAAAAAACTTCATCAATTTCAAAACTTCGTTTTATTTCTTCAGTTAATTCCTGTGTTGAATATATTCCGGCTAGACCAATGTCACATTTAATATATCGACCAATTTCAATATTATCAAATATGGTCCCAATTGGAAGATCTTTAGCTGCATTGACAATTTCATATTCATTATATACATCTTCAATATCAAATGAATTGTTAACGTAATCCTTTATATCATTTGTGTTACAAATCTTTTCTTCAACAAGTGAATTAACCAATCTATCAAAATTAATACATGTCGAATCTATTAGATGCATTGATAACTTAATTCTTTTGTTATCGTCCAAATCAATTATTGTTTTTATCATATTTATATCTTCGCCTAAAATTTCTAAAATCCCTTCGTAATTCGTCTGTACCATTTGCCATTCTCCTTTAAAAAGTTTAAATTTTATATCGTCGATTAATATATATAATAAAAAGATCTCAGAAATATATTATTTCTCCACTATATTTATAACATTTACAAAGAACATATTATAAATGAATACACGAGGGAAAAATTCAAATGAATACATATACATTTTTGGAGAATCATTATTTAAATGAAATGGATTTATCTTCTTCAATAATACTATCATTAAAGAAAAAAATAATGAATGGTGATGCTAAATATGTAAAAAGAATTTTATCAACTATTGAAAAAACTTTAAAGAATTCAAAAGTCAATATACATAAAATGAAAAATGTTGCAAAAGATAGCATGGGAGAAATTGATGAAATATTAGAAGATTCATCAATGTTATTTACTCAAAAATCTGTGCGCATAAATGAAATTATTTTACATAATATAATAAAAGCAAAATTGTCAGATACAAGAAATCAATTGATGGTTAAGTTGTATGTGCAATTGTTTATATTCTCAATTGCAATTGGTGGGGTTGTTGCTATGTATAATGATCCCAATATTCGAATTGTTCATAATAAAAATATAGGTTTGATTTTTGCAGCTTCATTAGCTGGAATAATTAAATCAAGAAATCAATTAACCCAAAATTAACAAAAGGTGACAATGATGTTAAAAGAAAATCAGATAAACAGTGCTTTATTTATGACCATACTCCGAGAAACTCTTATTGAAGATGTCCAAGAAAAAAACGGAGATGAAAAAATAATCAAATATATAAAAGAGACGGCGTCTGATGCAAATGTATTGTCATTTGCAATGTATGGTAAAATTTCAGATGTTGATGATAATGCTTTTGTTGAAACCCAGATATTGAATGATGTGAAACAACTTATAATTGAAAACTCAGATCAATTTGCTTTTGATGATAATTATAAAGCTGTTGATTTCATGAATGAGATAAATAGTCTGTCATTAGAAGGCATTGATTCCCGTGAAATTTTGAAAGAAGCTTCCATCTCAATGGAGTTAAGAGATGCATGGAATGCGGCAACTAAAAAATATGGTGAGACAAAAAGATATGGATCAGAGGAAGAAATTAAAAAAGCACAAGAACATATGCGGCAAGTAAATGAAAAAATGGAATCCGCATATAAAAAGGGCCTAGACGAAAAAAATGCTGCTAAAGTTGGCTCAGTTGGTGATAAAATGAAATTTGCATGGAAAGATTTTAAATCAGATGCATCCCAAGGTTGGGAAAAATTTACCAGAGACGTATTCGATAATCGAGAAGGTATCAAAGATATTGTTGGTATATCAATCGTTGTAGCTGCTGCAGCTTATATTGGCTTTAAAGTTTATCAGAGATATTTTTCAAAAGCTTCGAAAAAATGCGTAGGTAAAAAGGGTGCTGAAAGAAAGCAATGTTATGTTCAGGTAAAGATAGATGCATTAAAGAAACAAATTGAAGCATATGAAAAAGGGAAACCTTTATGTGACCACACAAAAAATCCCTCTAAATGCAAAGAGAAATTAGGTGATAAAATTTTGAAGTATAAAACAAAATTGAAAACTGCCGAAGAATCTCTGACAAAGTTAAAGAGTAAATAAATGACAGGTTTATCGCTTGTAACACGAGGTTTTATCTGTGATTATAGATTACAAGAAGGGGGAGGCCCCGCACCAATTGTGGGCGGGGGTGGTGTAATTAGGGAAGAATATGAAAAACCAAAGCCAACAATTAAAGTGATTAAGGCTTTTACAGAGAACGAAGTATTTTTGGGTCAAATGAAAAATGTCACCATTGACATAAGCGGCGTTTCAATTAAGTTAGGGGATTAAAAATATGGAAAGCTTAGATGTATCAAAACCAAAAACCTTACAGTTCGACGTTTCCATTGGGGGAATTGATCATACAAAATTAACCGGCCAATTTCAGGTTACATTTAATGAGGTTGTTTTGACATTCCCTGTTGAAATCCGTGAGGCAAAAATGCTAACCGAAATCCCTGCAATCCAATCCATTCTAAAAGACAGCATACCGGTCGGTTCCAAGGTCGATTGTAATTTGTTAATATTTGGTGAGGGATACTATTGGAATCCATGGAGTTCGAGCTATGAAGCTTCTACGTCCGTATATGTTGAATCCGTGAGAGAAAAACCACAGCGCCATAAAAAATCATTATTGGATGAAGATAAAGCTTTGTTTGACCAATTCAATATTCCTGATAGTGATAGCAAAGGAAGCGAAGGGTATATCGACCAATCTTCAAAAACAAAACCCATGGAAGCAAATGATAATAATGGTTTAGCAATTGATGGTGAACAAGCTGTATCATCGTCACCATTAGACTTTCCAACATACCGGCAAATTGCGGATCCGTCTCTTGATAGATCCCCCGTATGTCGGACTTTAAATAAGACTGACAAAAAACAGATTATGGCGCAAGAAATTGATGCGGTTCGAAATGGTAAACCCCTGTCTGAAACAAATAAGAATGATGATATTGTAGCTTTGAAATTTAGAACTAGAGTTCGTGATAAATTATTGGAGGCTATAAAAGAATCAAAAAATGAATCGAAGAAGGTTGTTGTTAATAAACAAAAAACAATAAAAGAATCAATCGAAGATAAACAAACCCAAATGATTTTAAATGATCATGTTTCAAACGATATTGATAATGGGGAAATAAATGAATCGGACGTAATTAATTTGATGATATCTCATGGAATGACAAAATCAACATCTCAACAAAGAATGATTGAAAGTGCAACTGGCGGTAGTGATAAAATTATATGGCCTGCTGTATATTCAACAATTAATAATATGTTAAAACCTAATGTTGATTCATCATCTTCAATGGAAGAACAAATCAAATTTATGTCAAGTAAATTTAAAGACAATTCTTCTGGTTCATTGATGGATAATTTAAGGAAATAAAAAATGAGTAATATTACAGAAGTAAGCAATTGGGCACCTGTTGTTAATCAGGTTGAAACCGGTGAAGTTATAGTAGGTGGTAATGCAGGTCGAGCAAACCTAGCTATATCTCAATTAACCAATCGTTCAGTATATTTAAAAGATGAAACCGATTCGCTGGGTGTTCGAATTACCAATTTAGAGACACCCGGCGGCGGTAGTGTTGATGCTGATACTTTACAAGGACACCCATCTTCCTATTTCGCCCAAGCCTCACATGTTCATGATTTAGCTGTTCGCTTTGATACAACTGGGGCAAAGCATGGCTTCATGTCAGCCCAAGATAAAATGAAATTAGATGATTTAAATCAAAATGGTGGTGATGCAGATACTCTAGGAGGGCATCCAGCTTCTTATTTTTCCCCGACTACACATGGACATGCGGATGTAGTTTCAGAAGGCGCATCTGGATTTATGACTGGGGTTGATAAACAAAATTTGGATTTGTTATTTAATGGTGATAAAATATATCATAAACAAATTACCATCCCAGCAAATTCAAACATCACTTATATTCAAAACGTAATTGATAGCTTACCACGATATATTCCAAATACATATGGGTGGGGTGGGTATTTAATAAAATTTGAAGATGGCATATATAATTTAACATCTTCTATCAATTTGGATAGATTTTATGGGCCTGGTGATATAACTTTATGGGGTGATAATTCTTATGTCGGTGGTGGTGCCCATACTAATTATGATGTTGATTTAAATTTTACAAATACATCTAGCTCATATGGTTCTGGGATTTATATAAATAATTGTAATGTATCACAAATCACAATAATGTGTTTTAATATACACCAACATAATGTTGAGCAAGATTCGGCATGTTTTAGAATTCGTAATACACCTGCATTTATTCTTGCTGATAGTATTAATTTTTGGGCGAATTCAAATGTTGATGGTAGGTGTTTTGACATTGGGTGGAATAGCTGTGTATATGCCATAGCAAATTATTACAGCCAATACAAGTCGATTTTTAAAGTTTATTTAAATTCCACATTGACTTGTTTCAACGGCGCAATACATCCGTCTGGAATAGCACCTAAATATACATTTGAACTTCCATTTACAGGAGCATCTGTATTTAGTAATTACTATCCACAAGGCTCAGTTGGTACAACATTAGCAACAGGCACAGGTAATTTACAAGCAACTACTAATATACTTCTTTAAATAATATTAAAATAGTCGGAGATAAAAATGTTTTTTCTTTTTGAAAAAAATTCACCCAACCAAATAATTTTAGCTTCAGAAGATATACCGACAAATTTTGAAATTGGATGTAAAAATGTTATTTCAAAGGGTTCATCTATATATGGAATCAATTGGGATAATGTTGATTTTGAAATAACAAGTTCAACATGCCCTGACGATTTTGTTGAAAAACCAATGAAATATAGTTTCATTGAAGGATTGATAAATGAAGATTTTGAAAACGCATACCCAGAAATTCCTTCAATTAATAGAGATGAAATTGTAGAAGAGCCTACAGGAGAATAAATACAATGGCAATTATATCAAATAAAGATGAATATCTCAGAAAATGTTATTTTGCAGATGTTAAAAATACAGCTAAACAAAAAATAATTGCTCTTATACCTGGAGCAAATGAAGAAAATTATATTGAAAAAGAAATGAATATGTTAATGCGAAGCAATGAACTTTTAAATAAGAAAATTGATGGTTCAATTAGCCAGGATGAATTAAATGAAATTGAAGAAAATAAAGCATTAGCCAATCAGATAAATGCTATTCGTGCAGCCAGCAATATGATTGAGAATGAGATAATTAATAATATAACATATAATTATAAAGAAACTAATATTTGGCCCTAAATTATCATAAATGAATGAGGAGATTTAAAATGCCCCAACCCGAAGTTAGTGTGAACACTCCAGAAAAAGAAAAAGTAGAAATTTCAACATTTAAATTAATGAAGATTGGGTGGAAGGTTTATTCAAAAGGAAAAGATTGGTATAAGAAATCCAAGTTAGATGGAAAAATTGATTCTGACGAACTTCTTATTTTATTCAAACTTCTTGCCGATGCTATCCATGAAACATTTGGGTATGAATTGAGCTTTGATGTTACCCCAGTCGAAGAAATCGTAAACGAAATTACTGAAGAAAATGAAGGCGAAATGTAATATGTCAAAATCACCAAACACCTTCCTGAGTCATCCACTTTTTAATTGCTTACGTAAAATCCCATTAAAACATAATTTAAAGTCAGTTGAGAAATCAACACTACTACAAAATGTGGAAACTTTTAAAACTATTAAGATGGTGGATGACTCAGGAGATCCTTTATTAGAAGTGGATGTAAAAGATAACGAAATTGAATTAACTTTATATAAACCAATTGCAATAAATACTGTTGGCGATTTTAATTGGGTTAATAAAAAAGGAAATATTTATATAGAATCACATAAAGGGAATTTGCATTTAAATTCTCGACTTGCGAAACAAATTAAAAATTTGCCTGAAAGTATTAAATTTCGTTGTTCACAATTAATAAAAACCCTTGTAGCAAAAGATGGGTATCAACCAGAAATATTATCTAGACATGATAAAGCTACACCACCAACTGAGGAATAAATAAAATGGGTTTACAAGAAATGCCCTGTCGTCCTGCTGGGTTATATATGATGTCTTTATTAAATGTATTCGGAGAATTAAATAGACGTAATAAAATTATTGCGGATACGTTTTGTAAATATTTTATTGACGGCTCAACAAAAGAAGGGTGGAAGAATATAACTGATATATTCAAGGCTTTTAATACCCAAAAATTGGTTTCAACTGGGGCGACCCCATCCAAGGATTATAGAACATCTGATTCTTCACCTACACAATTTATGATTGGAAAAAGTACTATCAATTATATGATTATGTGGAAAGTTGCAAAAAAGAAAAATCTATTTTTAAATGACGATATGATGAATTTATTATTTGTTGACCCTAATGCAGATATGATTGATAATCAAGGGCCGATGAGAAGATGGTCAATGTTGATTACAACATTTGAAACAATATTTGAATTAGAAGATTCAGTTCGTATGATATTATTATCAATTTATATGAATTTTAAATCCAATATTGATAACAATAGGCCTGAAACAAAATCCCCAGGTCAATTATTATTTTATGGTAGTAAATATACTCATGGTTCACTTTTATTTAAACATGAAATATTAACTGATGATTTTGGTCAGTCAACTGTTATATCAAGGCCTGATGATTCTAAAATACGTCAAGTGGAAGAACATGATGATGAATTTAACCCAGACAAAGGTTCAGAAGGTGAATGGGTCCCTGACCATTTGGTAGATATATGGTCATATGGAAATGAATCATTTCCAAGTTCCATTGAAGGTTTTGTTGGGTCTATGAGTTATTCTAGAGTTGGTCCCCATATATTCGCCCAAATGCCTTGGGATATTATTGATGTTTTATTTTCGGATATTAATGTAATTATAACTGAAGATATAAATGATATATGGTATATTAATGTTCCAGAAATTATCTTCGAATTAGATTTAATACAAGAAGGAACATTTACATATAAAGACAAATCAATATTAATTGGTGACGGCCGTGAAGTTGGAGCATTTAATACACGCATTAAATGCACGATGCCAGCACAACCAGATAATCCAGAATCATGGGGTGGTGGAAAATTGGGAGCTAGGGGTGGTGGAAGTGCAACACAACTGGATTTTACTACAGAACAATTAAAGTCTGTAATGTATTATAATATGGCTAGACCTGCAATTAGTAGCCAGAATAGTTTAGAGGTAATTGTTCCGAATTGTTCGCCAACACCATATCAATTTTCGCATTGGGAATCAATAGTTGATTTCGGTGATCCAGAAAAATTCTATGATTGGTGTGAAAGTAAAAGCGAAGAATTCTTCAAACCTCGATTTACGTGACACGGACGTCCAACGGGCCCGCAGGGTGTGAGCCTATATTCCGGTGGTAAATATGATACTGCATCTTTGCATATTTGTCTCAATGATGTAGAAGAATCAATTCAGGAATTTCAATATTGTTGTTGTATACCAGACGATTTTCCAGTCGGAAATGGAACTGAGGATTATGTAGCTCGTTTTCCTTCTGCAAGTTCTGGGCCATGGTTTCAAACAGCATATAAAATGTATTATAATAAATTACGACGAATTTAATAAAAAAGGATAAATAAATGGGTCTGCAAGAAGTTCCATGTGCTCATTCGACTTTGTTTTTAATGGGCCTATATAAAATGAAAGAATACATTGAAAGATCTCAATTTATTCTCCAACATGTATTAGGAGAATATATTATCGGATTCGATGAAGAACACCCAAATGATTGGAATTGGGATAATTGGGATTTAATTGAAAGGGCAATTACACCATTTACAACGGAGCGGCAGGTAACGCAAGCTGGAATTTCAAAAAATTTTGAAACCTCCGATAACTCAGGAACTAGCGATGGTTTTAAAACACCAACTGCAGTAACAACTAATCATGGTGCATGTGTTCATGTATATGAATTTTTAAATGAACAAAATATTTTAAAAGATCCCAATGCCATACGAATAAGTTATGATGAAGATGAAGATATCCCCATTGAAAATATTCAAATATGGGTCTCGATTTTAAATTCGTATGGAAATATTCGCAGTAATTTAGAATCGTTATACATTTTAGCTTATTCAATTTCTCCATTGTATTATAGCCCAAAACAAAAAATGGTTTCACCTTTTCAATTACAATTATACAAAAGTGATTTAATGGATTTTGATGTATTATTAGATAAAAATTATGTGCCCCCACAACGAGTAAATTTTTACGATGAATTAAAAGATGCATCTTATCATAGAATACATTGGAATTTAATACATGAATTTTTTCCAGATTTAATACATACATTAAGAAAAGAATATTGGGTTAATTTTATAAGATTGTCAATAAATACCCCATCGACCGAAACAGATAGAATTATAGTTTATAAAAATGTAGGCTCTGGTTGACGAAGTATTTCGGGTGTGGACATACCCCATAATTTAATACCTGGTAAATTTTTGTATATAATTGGAGTTGTAGATTGCCCTTCCGGTGTACCTTATTCGAACTGGAAACCCGGCACTTCTTACGGCGACCCATCTCCAACAAATGAGCATAACTCAACTTCCCGAGAACCAATTTGTTTTGGGTTTTTTGCACATTTTTCATTAATTCAAAATACAAATGTTTTAAAAATTTCATATGGGGAAAGAGATAATCTCCCGTATGATGATTTAAATCATATTAAATACAATTTATTTGAAGAAGTTGAATATTCGAGCGGGGCGACATCTAAATTATATTCATTAAATGTTTCACGCATAAAGATTTATTATACAAATACAGGTGCTGATATTCAGGTTGGAGATTATTTAGCCCAAAAGACTTTTGATTACTTCTCTCAAGAAGAATGGCAACCAAATCATTCTTATAAAGAAATGGATACAATTCGTTCTTCTTATGAAATGGATGTTGAAGGCGAAATTGTAGAAATGCCATTATTGGTTACTTGCAAAACACCATATGTATCTAGCGCACTTGTTGATAAACCAATTTTTGCACCTGCAACAACTCCGATTCCAGAAAATGTAAATGAATGGGTTGTTACAGATAACGCCAATCCATATGACCCAAATGAATTTTTATCTTGGACAGTTCGTCCTTATGAAAATGATACAGCTTCAGACAGTGTTGTTAGAAATTATGTATTTGGAGAAGTGGTGGAAGTTGGTAGTGGGTACATGGTTGTTGAACAATATAATATGCCACCCGATCGAACAATTGAAGATATTAGAGAAACAAATGATGACGGGGAATATATTAATCCTAATCATGAACCAATTGTAGATGAATTAATTAATATTGAAAAGGGTGGTATGCTTGAAGATTTTATGATTCAAGATTTAATGGAACAATTTACAATTAAAAAATTGAATGTGAGAGATACAATAAAAATTGTATTTGAACCAGATCCTCCATTGGACCCACCGCCGGCTGAACCAGACTATATCATTATCCCAAACCCAAATCAAATTTTTGCAAGTGCTACAAATATCGAGTATTATGGCGATTTACACGATTCTTCAATTGAAGGCACTCCAGTGGTAGGAGATACAGTAAGTCAAAATGGAAATACAATTGGGATTATAACTGAGGTAAATTCAGATGTTAATGCATGTCGTAATTGTTCGTATAAAAAAGCGTGTCTTTCATTCAATAGATATATTCATCCGGGAAATGTTGATTATATAAATCCAACTAGATTGAATTTTCATAAGCCCAGAAAAGTTAGCACAATAAGATTTTTAATTCGTTATATAAAGGATAATTAAAATGCCAGGTGCCGCAAGATGGTCTGATATGCACTACAACCCAAGCGATAGATGTGGATGTAAACATTGCCCCCATGAAGTACGAGGGCCTTTTTCATGGGTTGCTGATGATACATTTATGAATAATTGGGGTGCAGCTCGGGCAGATCAAATTGATGGTGGGAGACATTCATATTGTTGTGGTCCAAAAATATGGAAAACTTTAGTTGGCTCAAATGATACTTTTGTAAATGGGCATGGATCTGTAAGAGTTGGGGATAGAACAATATGTTGCGGAGGTTATGGTACAATTATATCCGGAAGCGATAATGTATTTATAAATTAAGGAATATATAATGTGTATTAATAATCAAAAAAGATTGCCAGGCCCTCAGTCGACTGAAGAAGCAATTGAAATATTAACTCTTATTATAGCATCAAATTATTTTTATGCATATAATGAAGCTTTTAAACCTAATGTTGGGGAAGATGCATATGAATTGATTATGAATTTGGCTAAAGAGCATAAAGATGAATTTGAAGAAACCGCGCAACAATTGTATAAAATAGCTAGGTGGGAATCTATGCCACCTGCCGATTGTTGCGAAAAATTTCAAAAGGGAGAATGCAATGAACAACAGCGTAGAGAATGTGCAATCCGGGTGGCAATGCCCATTGTGCAAGAAGGTAAATGCCCCAAGTGTGAAAGAATGCTCGTGTACGAAAAACAACAACCCAATCGAAGAAGATAAAATTATCCATAAGGATGGTAGACAAATTTTAATTGAATGATGAGGATTTGAATATGTATATTGAAGACCCCTTTAATTTAGCATTTGATTTTACCGTTAGCAATGAAGGTGGGTATTCGAACCATGCAGATGATTTGGGCAAAGAAACTTACATGGGGATATCTCGGTATTACAATCCTCGGTGGGATGGCTGGAATATAATAGATGAAAAAAGAAAAGAAAATGACTTCCCAAAAAATTTATCACATGCAGTCGGATTGACTGAAAATGTTAAATCGTATTATCGCATTCATTATTGGGAAGTGATGAATTGTGATAAAATTGATATTGATGAAATCTCAATTAAATTATTTGATATGGCAGTTTCTTTAGGAACACGAAAAGCTGGCGAATATTTACAGGAGTGTTTATTTGTTTTAAATGGTGATATTGTTGTGGATGGTATTTGCGGCAAACATACAGTAAAAGCATTAAATGATGCTTTGAGTTATCAAGGCAATGATAAGAGAATTGAAGATATGCTTTATTCATATCATACAATTCATTATATCAATCTTTGTTTAAAGCGACCAAAACAGCGGGTATTTATTAGAGGTTGGATGAGCAGATCTAATCGGAGATACAGGCGGATATATAGAACATAAATATGGAGTTGAAGCATGGATGAAGATGCCGTATTCTGGGAAATTATTAAAGACTATATAGGGGCAGTTTCAATTATTCTGGCCAAAAAATTAAATGTCGACACAGGTGGGTTGACATCTGTGCTTCTCTCCGATTACTTTAAATGTGAAAACACACCCGACGATATATTAATAAATCTTGATAATTTGAACTATGAACAAACAATGAAAATGGTCAAAGAATTAGAAAACCATCGAATGATTAGTTTACCAAAACCTAAATTAATTATGGAAAATAAAATGGAATCATCAGACAAAAAAATAATTAATACGCGAGATATAAATCTTTATTTATTAGCGTGGCTTACAGTTATCGGGTTTTATGTATTAGTTGGAATATTAATGTGGCGCCCTATTCCAGAAGAGTCGAGTAAAATTTTATATATATTGCTTGGATCAATGTCATCTGGATTTACATTGGTGTTAGGTTACTTTTTTGGTAGTTCGAAAGGCAGTTCTGACAAATCCAAATTGTTAACAACACCAAAAAAAGAATAAATTTATTATTATACCACCAACCCCAGTTGAAGAATTTAAATGCATTCTTCAACTGGGGATTTTTTACGCTATATTGTGGGCCGGTTCCTCCCCGACACGGTTATTGGGTTAATCCATATATGTTATGCTAATCACCAAGAATTCGAACATCGACTTTCTCTCCCCGCAAAACACTAGATTTATACCCCTTGCCGGACCGGCTCTGGATCAATTAAATTGACCGCGTGGCCGTCTAAGTATATTATTCGCTTTCCCGCTATACCGCCACAATAATATTTTTAATTATCTTTCTGGTAACCACGAATCATCTTCAAGACACTCAAAATCATCCCCCCAACCCTGGTTGTGTCCATTTTTAGATTGTTTGGTTGGAATTAATGAATTGTTACATGACGTATGAATAGCAGCTATCCCATCACCAGTATTTTTATTATCCATCAATGCACAAATTTCAATCCAATCCATTTTCCAATAAATGGATTTGCCTTCTTCATCAAACACCCGCCCATAAGAATCATATTCTCCTTCATATTGTTCAATGGTTTTACCATCTTTTAAGAGAAATAATCTAACTCTTTCACCGCGCGAAGAATTTGATAATATATCTTGGTCGCATACCAGGCACCGAAATGAAAAACACCCCATTTTAATAATTCCTCCCCATCTCATCTTCGACAATTACATCTTCCGCATCGGATAATATTGCCCGAATGTCATTTACAACACCCATTTCCATTCCGCCAATTGACCATCTCGTATTTTCAAATATGGTTACCCCATAATGTTTATCATAATGTATACAAGAACAATAATCATAAATGTAAAATTTCATATTGTTTAATGTAAAACACCATTCCACAGTTGTTTTAGCACCAATCTCCATATGAACCCAATGAGGATAACCAAGCATTTCTACCAATCTCATAAATGGAGCTGTAATACTTCCAATCTTACTACCGCCTGATGATTGACATCTGCTTAACTCAACCGTAGGTACAATTAACATCTCAGATAAACTAATCAGGCGATTGCCTTGGTCGAGCATTTTTTCATGCCATTCAATTAATTTTTTTAATTCCTTTTTATCTTCTGGTCTTATTGTTTCTACGTCCATCATACCCTCCGAAAATTTAAAGTTTAAAATATTTCATTTCACCGATTAATATATATAGCAATGAATTATTAAAATGACTATATATATTAATTATTAAAGATAACAATTTTACCTATAACAAATTAACGGAGGGGCTATGAAAGATTTGGAAAAAGCTATTCGCAATATTTCGCGTGGGTGGGGGCTTAAGTGTAAAAAAATAAAAGGGTTTGAAAACTGTTTGATTATTGCTAAAGATTTAACATCTAAAGCAATGTCAATACGGTTGGATTCACACCAGTTGAATGTTAGCTGGTATGAATCCCCAAATGCCGCGAAGGAAGGTGCGCGTCCGATAGAAACATTTCGAATGAGGATGTTGATACCTGAGCAGATTATCAGGGTTAATGGATTCCTTCACGATCTTTAAATCTTTGACTCAAAGCCTTCGGGCTTTTTTTGCTAATTTTCAGAACATATTATAAATAATTACAAGGAGCATAATATGGCGACCACCCCCTTATTGGAGGCAATGATAAAAAAATCGCAAGATGAATCTGATATGGATTTATTATTGGCTTCATTCAAGAAAGTTATAATGATGAAAAGCCCAGAGGAAATAAAAAACGGATTAACGGCATATGATAATATCCCAAACGATCATTGTTATTTGTTTCCTTTCTTAACGTGACAAATGTTACATTTTCATACGGTCGGTATGAAATTTAATATTAATATTCGATTCTTTGACAAGCTTGGTAGATTGGTTACAGAAAAATTAAATGTCGAACCAGGTAAAAAAATGATTGAGGTTGATGGGCCTGCTCAATATGTAGTTGAAAGTTTAGCAACAAACCAAGATGAATAAGATACCTACCCATCTTGGTTTGTGCATATTAATCAGGAATTAAATATTTGTGAAATTTTTCAATATGCAATACCATAAATTGAGAATAATTAGCTGATGCGAAATATTTATGTGCATGAAAATCTTCGGTAATAATAAGATCTTCAAAATATAAATCACCTTGAACAATGCTTGTTATAACCTTATCAATTGCTGTGCTGCTAATATTCCATTTAGTTAAATATTTTATAACCCTGAATAAATATGCATCTTGGATCGTGTATTGCCTCCGATTTCCTGTACCATTGCCAGAGTTAAAAATTTTAAATACACTTATGGCCTCAGTATAATATTGAATTTTTCTTAAATTCATTCCTGACATTTCTGCCATATCTTTTTTTGTTAGTTTCATTCCATTCTCCGTTTTTTAAAATTAAAATAATTCTGTTTCAACATAAGTTATCTTAGCCCACTTTTTTTCAAATATCCTCCCCTGAATTAAATCATCAAATCCCGCATTAATATTATATGTAAAATCATCGCCTCCATCATTATCAAAATAAACACCTGCCACATCCAACTCATCTTCAATAACTTTAATTAATTTTATTTTTTCTCTAGGTACGCCAATATTTACATTTAGCATGTGTTTCTCCTTATTAATTTTGAATATAATAATTACTTTCAACTATTAATATATATAGTAAACCAGAACATAATAAAAAGGTTTAACGTATTATATAATAATGTATAAGGGAAATTGAATGTTACCACAAAGTGCAAAATTTATGTCCGATTTACAATTCTATTTTTCTGAATTTGGAAAAACGAATATGTTAGATAAGGGGGTAACTTTTCAACCTGGGCATATTTATCCCGAACACATGATGTTTAATCAAAGTTTTCTGCAATTGTTATTTTCAGATGAATGGATACATGGATTGGATTATACAATTGGCTATGAAAATAAAACTGATATGAGATCGTGGCCAACATCAATGTTAGATAGATTATCTATTTATCATTATTCTCAATACTACGTGCCTAATAGAATATCATATCGTCAGCCACAATTTTCAAATTTACCAAATGGTGATAGCACAAGTTGCGATCCTGATAGCACAAGCTGTTATTTATATGTGGACACGACAACTGGGGATTTGATACCGACGGATTCGACATCCATTTATACAGTTATTCAGGAAGAACCAGATGAAGTTGGTCTAAATGTATTTCAACTTTGTTGGTGTGATGTAATTGTTTTAGATGCTTTGGCTCATTATCGAATTGATCCAGATTCAATTAACATTTATATACACGAAAATAACGAAGCCCCTACCCTTATTGAATTGCCTGGTAGCTCATATTTACTAAGTGTTAATCTATCATTGTTGACCGTATTTTCGCGTCTTATTAGCATTTACATTTATACATTGAAAACAGGTGACCACCAATATTACAACCCTGATGAGCCAATTGCAAATCGACCATTGGATTGTTTAGTTGAGGTATTTGTTATAAATCAAATATTTAAATTAATTTCTGAAAGCGGGCCTGATTATGTGGACTAAAGAAGATTTCGATGCAATATTCAAACATCTATCTGGTGATACGAATGTTGAATTATATGAACCTCTATATGCAATAGCCCAATCTGATAAAGGGACGCTTGAAGTATTTTTTGAAAAAACTCTTGACCAGGTAGCTTTTGCTTCTGAAGATTATAAAAGACTTCGTGCATTTTTAATTGATTGGTTTGCAAGTCACAGAACTTTAACTACAGTTCAAAAAGATATAAGCGATCTATATGTATTGCCCAATTCTCATTTGGATGAACTATTTCGTAGTTATGGTTATCCTTATTCAAATAAACTTACATATGTAAATAATCGCATTAATTATAATAAAGTAAGTTTCTTTTTAGATCTGGTGAATTTGTATAAAATAAAAGGCTCACCCGGGTCTGTTGCACACGCTTTAAGATATCATGGCATACCAAGTATTCAGATTTTTGAATATATGGTTAAAATGAATTATGGTGATAATGTTTCACCTGAAGCAAGAATTTATTTTGAAAGCATATTAGCCAAAAGCGTTGGGTATAATGTTGATACCCTTCCAACAGTATTAACATTTGAAGAAGGAACTGATTGGGATCCACATTGGATGACCTCTGAATCCAAGATGGTAAATCAACAACTTGCTTTAAATAATCATCTTCCTGCCAAAAGTCCATATTATTCATTGCGAATATATTTGGATATGTCAGAATTGAGTTTGTTATTTGCTCATATAAATCGACATATGGCAGACCAATATGATTACATATTAACCAATCATACATATCCAGCAACTGATCTATTTTCAGTTGTGTTGAATAAATATGTTTCATTATTGGAGTTGTATGCTTCGATGGTGTATGTATTTGACAAAACTTTCCCAGATGAAGAATACGGAACACCGGATCAAACTCTAATTTATAAATACAATAAAAACCCAAATAGTTATACAGCTATTACTACAGATTATGAATCTCTTCATGGTGAGCAACATTCCCGAGATGAGCGGGAAGAAAATATACGCCAATATTATAATGATTTTACGGTTGATTTTTCTGAGCATATTTTTCCCGGTTCTGGGAGTGCTGAAGATATATTATCAAGCATTTTTCCAGAGTCGAAAGATAGATTAGATGGTTTATTATCAATTACACCAGGTGCAACAATTCTCGGGCAATTGTCAGAAGAATTTTCATCATGGGTAAAAACCTATTTTTCAATATATGTGCCTAACTTAGGGTATATGATTTTAGGTCAGGAAGAATTGTTGCGGGATCTTGGCGGGATAATTAATTTCTTCAAACCTTATCATGCAAGATTATTATTAACAGATTTTGGTTTGATTTTTAATGATCGCCTTGAAGAATCAATTCGTTTAAAAGATTATTGCACAGATATCATTGTTGAACAAATTGTAGATTGGGATACTTGTAATAGCCGACCGTGTTGTAATGACCAGAGTCTAAATTGTCCAACTGGGAATGCTTTATCATATTCCCGTGATACATATGATTGTGGCTCATATTATGATATTGGTGCAGCCTGTGATCCACCTGATTCATTCCAAACAACAATTACAGATCACTTTGTTGATAAATTGGCTATGCGAAAGCATGGTGAAATCATACCATCTGCATTAATCGAAAGTGATACGGTTGGTACAACATCATACGCCGTTCAGTCAGGTGGATTTGTTGTATTTGATGAAGGTGGTTATTTCGATGACCAATATGCAAGCGATGTTTGTTTTATAATAATTGATGATAATATTACACCCGATGTTGTATTTGATTTTTATTCAGATGAAACTTATTCTGCTCCTTATAGAAGTAATGTTGAATTGCAGGTGGCGTGATAACAAATTAAACATAGAACATAATAATGAGATATAGCTTCCAACTTATTGAGGATAAAAAGAAATATGGAAACCAGCAAATTTATTATTAAAGATGAATATGGTAAAAATTGCCTCGCCGCTACGATGGGGGATGAAGCTTGTGGTGGAAGTCGTAAGCCAGAAGGATACGTCGAAATATATGAAATTGATGAAGATGGAAATCAGCAACTGGTGGGTAAATCAAATCTAGTTGTTTATGTTGGAAGAGAATTAATAGCTCAGAAAATTACACGTTTAAATAATCCTTCGGTTGACACCCAATATGAAGAAGGTTTGTATTGGCTTGGCATTGGATCAGGTGGGGTTAGTGTTGGCGATCCATTCAACCCAAACCCCCCCATTTCTACGGATGATGATTTGTATGAAAGTCTCCCCATTAGTGCGACCGATGTTGCATGTGGTGATTTGCGGGGAACAGATTATTACAAAAAACCAATTGAAGCAATTGAATTTCAACAAGATCCTTATAATGATAATGCATGGATCATCCTTCAAACAACTTCGCGCATTGGTGTAAGTGATTCTCTTGGGTTAAATATAAGCGAAGCTGGATTGTTTTCTGCGGTTGACAATTCACCTGGTGCTTCTGGCCCGTTTCATTTATTTTCACGTGTTACATTTCCAACAATTGTTAAAACGAATACAAGACAATTGTTATTTATATGGTACATTTATACATAGACGCATGGGTATTTTTTTAAAAAAATTGATAATTTATTAACGTGGAATAAAACATTTTTGGAGGACATATTATGTCTAACATCTCTCCGGGTGTATATACAAAGATAATTGATTTATCAACGTATGTACAAGCGGTTCCCTCTACCACTGGTTTTATTTGTGCACTTACAAAAAAGGGTCGTGATAACGAAGTTCTTTTTCTAAGTGGCCGAAATGAATTGATTGGAGAATGGGGCGAACCTGACATTACCACATATGGTAAAAATTATGGCCAGGGTCAGTATTGTGCATATAACTTTTTGGGGGAATCTGGTTCCCTTTATTATATGCGTTGTATGCCCGATGATTCTGCTTATTCAAATCTTCGAATTGATGTTGTTCATGCTGCTGGCGATGCTACATCTGATATTCAATTGACTTGGGTAGAAACGCTTAATACGCATACTGAAATTGTATCTTCACTGGATCGGGATCCTACAAGCGATATTTATCCGCTTTGTATTCTACACCCAATTGGTCGTGGTGACTATTATAATGGTTTATCTATCCGTATTACCAAACATGCAAACCCGATGTTTGAAGGCGTATATAACCTTGATATTTATGAGTTGCAGAAAGATGGTGATGAAGTAATTATCGAATCGTATGTTGTATCATTTGACCCAACTGCCCGAGATAATTCCGGCGATTCTATTTTCATTGTTGACATTCTTGGAAAATATTCTGCTGTATTGCGAGGCGTAATGGAACTTGCAAATGGTGAATATTCAAGTGGCTATGAATTGCTAGTTCGTTCATATGACCAAAACCAAGGTTGGTCTGCTGTTACAACCGTAGTTGAAAATCCAGTTGGTAGTAATAACTTTGATTTGATTCCTGCAACAATTGAAGATGCTAAACAAGATTTTAGTGATTGGCAAAATTCTACCGAACTTGGCGAAGCTGTATATAGCATTCTTGCTATTGACCAGCGTGGTAATCGTGTATGGGGTTGGTTGGGTGCTTCATCTGGTTCCGATAATCAAATGATAAATATTTTTGATAATCGCAATCTTACAGGTGCGAATCAAACTTGGCTCCATGAACTTGGCGATCCTGGTACCGAGACACCTGGTCAGCAATTATCTCATTTTGATTGGGAAGCAAGTGTTACATACTACATTCGTAAAGAATTGGATTATGTTTCAGATGCATTTATGACCAGTGACCCCATTCCGCTTCGTAAGGGTAGTGATGGTTCATTACTTGATGTAAATGGTAATGTTGATTACCCGGAAGCTGAGCGTCTATTGGCGTCAGGCTACAGCGGTGACATTGATGATAATATCATGGACACCGAAAAGATTTATTTCACCATGGTATTTGATTGTGGTTATTCCACATCTGTAAAACAGCAAATCAGCACATTAGTTCAAACTCGGCGTGATTGTGTTGCATTGCTTGATAATGGTGATAACTCAACATTCCAACATTCAATTTCTAAACGTGAGAGTGATCACAGTTTTAATAATTATTTCTGTGCTCTTTATGAATCTTACAATAAGATTTATGATTCTTTTACGGGCAATGATATTTGGGTGTCTCCGGTTTATCATATGTCATACTTAGCTCCGCGAAATGATAATGTAGCTGAAGTGTGGTATGCTATTGCAGGATTCCAGCGTGGGTCTATTGATACAATTATGGATCTTCGTTTTAATCCGCGCCTTGGTCAACGGGATCAATTGTATCTCAAACAGATTAACCCCATTGTTAAATTTGCGGTTGGTTATAGTGTTTGGGGTCAGCTTACAACTCAGGCGAAACCGAGTGCTTTACAGGATCTTAATATTGTTCGTTTGATTCTTTATTGCAAACGTGCTCTTGAACAATATGCCAAATTTTATATCTTTGAATTGAATGATGAAATTACTTGGAATTCAGTTCGAAATGATGTGGTAGATTTTCTTGAGGCAGTAAAAGCTAAACGTGGCCTTTACTCATATAGTGTTGATGTTGGTGCATCCGAATATGAAAAGAAAACCAAAACTTTTCATATTAATGTTTCGCTAACTCCGACAAGAGTTGTTGAAAAAATTGAGCTGAATTTCTTTATTTATTAAGCTTAATTTTCCCTTTGGGGCAGCAGAATTTAATCATTCTGCTGCCCCATTTTTTACGTGATTTTTCTTCTTTTGCCCTCCTTTGCTATATATATTAAATAATGAAAAAATAATTTTCAATTTATAACAACTAACCAAAGGAGAAAAAGATGTATTTAACACAAGATGTATCGAAAGCAACAGAGTTATCAGTGAGGCAAATTCAATATTATATAGAAAAAAATGTAATTAACCTGAGATTTGGGAGAAATTGTGGTAGAGGGTCTGGATATAAATTTGATAGTAGTGAATTGTTTCAATTTTATATTTTGTCAGAATGTCATCAGATGGGATTAAACAAATCAATGCTGCAAAATATTTTAGAGTTATTCAAAAACATTATAGAAATAATGGAATATAAAGAGTTATTTAAAATGTCATTAATTACAGATCCTAATCGGTATTTTAATTTGTGGTGTGAAATGCCCCATAATGATCTAGATATTGTTGGGGGAATTTTAACCAACATGACAAATAAACAAATTGATGAAAAATATTTTAAAATCTCAAATGAAAATGGTGATATCATTTTCAATGGTTTTAATTTTGCACCCGGTAGCGCAAGTATTTTAATTTTGGATCTGGGATCCCTCGCAAAAAAACAATATGAGTTTGAAAACAATTACAGTAAAAAGGGAATAAGGCGTAAAAAGGTGGCTAAAAAAATAACCATGAAGTAGAAAAGAATGCGGGGTTGATTATACTCACCCCGCCTTCTTTTCATTTACAAATTATAAAATAATCAACCAAAGGAGAAAAATAGTATGACAAAGGGCATAACAAAACAAACGATAACATCAATAATAGAAAAAAATCCACAAGAAAAATTATACAAAACAATTGATGTTGCAAAAGCAACTGGGGCTTCTATTTCAGCTATTCAACATATAACAAAAGAATATTATAATTTATTATATCCAATTACAACTGTCGATTTCAGTTCTGATAAGATAACCATGAGGAAACGAAAGATAAAAAAAGGGCGGGGGTTTCCCAACGAATATTCAAACGGTGAATTATTTAAACTTTATGTTATTGTTGAATGTCTTCATATTGGTTTGGGAAAAGAAATTGTGATATTGATTGCTCAATTTTTTGAAGATATAAAGTCAACTGATTTAATTACAACATATTTTTTAAATGAAATATTTTTAATTAATCAATATTGTTTATATATGTGGTTTGAGATACCAAGATTAACTAAGGAACCAGTTGGGGGAATTATAACTAATATCGAAACCAATGGTTATACTATAACTCATAATGGGTTCAATGGGGACGGTTTTGACCCAAAATATTTTATGATTGAACAAAATGAAAACAGGAAGAAACGCAGCCCAAAATTTGAAGGATTTAAATTTTGTGAAAATAGCGGAAGTGCATTTATTTTAGATTTGAAAGACATAGCAAGAAGGCATTATGAATTTCGAACAACATTTACAAAAGAAGAAATAGCTATATAAAAAGAAGGCGGGGTTGATTATGCCCCGCCTTCTTTTTTTGTTAATATTTATCCAGTTTTTCAAACCCAATATCTTTCATATATTGAGCATAATCATTTCCATCTTCCATCTGAATGTTAGCCAGATAGCGCCCATATACACCTTTATCTTTCCCTGTCTCAATATACAATTCTTTATTTTCCAACAATTCCACGGCCTTATCTTTGGCTTTTAACCCGTGTGCATACTCCTTCTCGCATGAAGGTCGCCAAGTCTCCGGTGTATCCAAATCTAATATTCGTAACCGTTTGGATATTATAATACCAAAGCCACAATCAATTTCAGCGTCCACAGTATCGCCGTCAACAACTCTTGTAATCTTCGCTTTATAAGTATAAATATTATTCAATAACATATGAACACCTCAATAAAAGTTAAAATAAATTATATGGTCATATATATGTTCTCAGAACTAACACTTTCCTTTTATAATTAGAACATAAATATGAGGAATATAAATTTACTTATTGGAGAAAATTAATGGCTGTATTTGAGTCTATCTTTGCGATTGATTCGCCGCACATGGTTTTGGCGAAGAATTATCATACTGCAGATAGGCCAACATATGTTCCATTAAATGAAAGTGTTGATAAGCCAAGAATAATGATTGATTTTGATGGTGTTATTCATCAATGGAATTCCGAAGATTCATTCAACCCGGAGCCCCAAAACCCAATTATCGAAGGCGTTAAAGAAGCTATAGAAATCCTCAAGAATAAATATGAAATTGTTATCTTTACAACCCGTGTCTCATTGGGACAGCATGATAATAATTTACAGGAAGTTGAAAATTCTAAGAAATACGTAAGTAAATATTTGTTTGAAAATGAAATTTATTTTGATCTGATTACTGGTGATAAGTTAGCAGCGGCCGCATATATTGATGACCGTGCTTTTCGTTTTCAAAATTGGTCTAAAACACTTGCCAATTTAAAAAGTGAAAAATTAATATAGAATTTAACGCTGGAGGAAAGTATAATGCAGAGTTCATTCCAGAATGTACCTAACAATACCTTTTCAAGGAATTTTGGTGGTACGACCATTGGTATTGCTGAGCCGTATCTCACTGGTTATCACCATATTTATTTTGAAAGGATTCCTGCTAAATTAGAGGATTATGTTGGGGTGACTGGGTCTCAAGGTGGCTTACAGAAAGCTGAAATCATTGATTTGTTATCAGCATCTTGTTTGTCGGTAACACCGCCGGGTGGTACTTTAAATAAGGTTTCATTTACTGGTTTGGGTGGAACCAAATGGGCTGTACCTGGTAATATGGATTACGGTGATTCCGTGTCTATTAAATTCCTAGAATATTCCGGGCTTCCTATCACAAGTATTTTTCATGGCTGGGCACGTATGATTCGGGATTATCGTTCGGGTGCCACAAATCTGGATGTCAAATCTGATAGATCAGGATATAACAAATCTACATATGCTGGTTTGCTATATTATTGGACAACCGCGCCAGATGGTGAGACTGTTGAATATTATGCGTGTTATGATGGTGTTTTCCCATTGAAGGATCCCCAGGATCTTATGTCAAGCGATGTTGAAAATGTTGGTAAAATTGAACCCGAAATCGAATTTAATGTTGATTACGTATGGCATGAAAATTGGGTGAAGGATGCGATATCCGGTTTTACGAAAGCATCTGGTCACAAGGAAGCTATATTAAAACGGACTGCTCGCAGTTCATAATAAGTGAAGTTTTTAATTTAAAAATTTAGGAGCATATTAAAATGTTTATTACAGAAAGTACAAATGTTGAAAACTCTGCCATCTTTATGGGTTTTGTTCGCCAGAGCCTGGCTGAGCAGGTAAAAGATTTGGGCGGTTCAAAAGAACAGCTTGAATATGTTATCCGTGAAGCCTCGGATGGCGATGTCCTTGCTTATGCAATGACCGGCGATAGCATCCCAAAAGATATCGATCGTGATATAGCTGTATCAATGATGATTGAACAAGTAAAAACAATGCTTATTAAAGAAGGCATTGAAGCAGAAATTGATCCTGAAATCATTTGTGAATGTGCTCTTGGATTGAGTGTTCTTGATTCTGATGTAAATTCAGCTGGTTTGTTAAACGAATCTGAATTGCTTGAAGCTATCAAAGGTGCTCGCCCGGATATGATAAAAGTTCGGGCTGCTAAAGCTAATAACGATTATAAGGCCGGCGAATTTGGCACCCAACATGGTGGTTCAAGTAGTATGGGTGGTGTTGGCGATGAAATTGTAGATAACAATGAACGTCAACAGGCAGCCGATGCTGCTGGTGCGAGTGAAGCTGGCGGCGGTAATACCGGAACTTCAACTCAGACTGGGCTAGCCGGATTGATGGCTACACTTCGAAAATTCCAAGGTGAAGCTGGCGATAAAGTTTCAACAGCTTGGCAGACTGCAAAAGGTTGGTTTGAAAAAGGCAACAATGGTCGCAATGTTGGCGCAGCCGTTGCTATTGCTGTAATTTCTATGATTGGTTATATGGCTTATAAGACATATAAGAAAAAGAAAGAAGGCCAGTGTGCTAAATTGAATGGTGATGCGAAAAAAGCATGTATGCGCAAAGCTAAAAATGAAGCCATTAAAGCCCAAATTACCCAGTATAATCGTGGTAAATCTATGTGCAAAAACACTAAGGATCCGGGTGCATGTCGTGCAAAAGCCGACAAGAAAATTCAGGTTCTTCGCGCAAAACTTGCATAAATAAATTTCTGTAACTAGGGGTCTGTTTTTTATTTGAAAAATGGACCCCTATTTTTTCTACCCAAGAGTTATTAAGATCTAATCTGAATAACTTGATACAAATACATTAAATAATTTTTGAAGTTAAACGGTTTACGAATTTAAAATCTCAGGAGGATACATTAAAATGTTTACAGGCTTCCAATCAGAATTACCCGTATATGAAGTAATCACCCCACAGACAGCAAGAAGTTTAATGCTCACATCTCTAACCGTTGGTGGCGAAGAAAAATTAAAAGCCAGCTTGGTTAGTGAATCAAAAATTTTAGACCATTTGAATAAATGTATTTTTGATTCTGTTAAAGACATGCCTACAGATTTAAAAAATTACAAAGAATTTTTAACTAAAATTACAGTTCGTGACCGTGATGCTCTTTTGTATGGTCTTCATCATATTACATATGAAGACATTCGAAATTATAAAGTAACATGTGAAAATTGTGATGCTGGTTATGAAATTACTGTAAAAGCATCTGATACATTTTCAATGAACCCTTACCCAGCAGATAAAAATGTTCTTGAAGAAGTTGTTGATTGCCCCTTGAAAATTACAAAATCTGTAACAGCTAAAATTAAACAACCAACACTTGCAGATGAAAATGAAGCTCTTCGAACACTTGGGTCTCGCCCGTGGTCAAAGGAAATGATTCTTGAAAGTTTAATTGTTAAATCTTTTGAGTATCAGCCCGAGGAAGCTACATCACCAGAAATAATCGAAGACCCGATTGATAAAATTCATGCATATTTAAGTCTCCCTTCAAAAGATAAAAAACTAATCACTAAAGCATATATGGATGCATTTGGTGATTATCGTATCAACCTCAAAATGTCAACTCAGTGCACATCGTGCGGGCATACCCAGGAGGTGGATATCGACTTGGTCGAAAACTTTTTTCGCGCATTATACGAATAGCGCAGGGATTGACGACTATAAAGATACATTGAGGGAAGAAATATTTTCATGTATGGAAATGGGCAAACAACCCTATTCCGCAGTAATGAGTATGCCTGTAAAAAGGCTAAAAGATTATTTATCATGGAAATCAAAATTAGAAGAAGAAAAACAAAAAATAATGGAGAATGAATCAAATGGCTAATAATCCATTGAGGCGTTTCTTCCCCGATATATCACATAATAGTATTTCAGATAGTTTTCGTGATTTTACACAGAGCATATGTTCTTCGGGGGATTTTTCAAAGAATAAGAATTTAAATACAATTTTAAATTCTTGGCGTAATATTCTTTTAACCCCTCGGGGTTCATATGACCACGACCCAACATATGGTAGTGACATCCATAAATTAATTATGGAACCAGTTGATGAAAATACAGAAAATAGATTACAACAAGAAATAACAAATAGTCTGGGTCATTATGATAATAGAGTTATGATTAAATCAATGCAAATTTTTAAACTAAAAGATATGCACGGTTTTGCTGTAAAAATTAGTGCTGAATATGATGGACAAAGCGATGAAGTAACAATAGCATTAACATCCCCAACTTCCGTGTCGGTATAATAATATGACCAGTCCTCAATTATGGGAAAGAATTTATGATTATATTCATGAGTACCAACATCTGGTTTATGAATATTATGCAAAAGATGCCCATGCCTTTTTGGTTACTTATTATCATTTAAATAAGGCTGAAACCATTTGGGATGATGAATTTGCTATGGGCGGGGCGTATGAAGAAATAGGTGATTTAACAGGTATTCGCTGGGATAAGATCCTTTTGTTACCAGTCTTTTGGGTCGATGAAATATCAACAACCAGATTTGATGCATCCGACATCGGCCAAAATAAATTAAATGAAACAACTTTTGTTATCCCAAGTGAATATGGTTTTACCCCATATGCGCATGACATTGTAAAATTTGAACAATCATATTTGCAAGATTCCCCTGATACATATCCCCTGTTTCATGTTACGGGTGCAGAAATTGGCCCCAATACTTCACGGAGATTTTGGAAGTTAAATGTTGAAACAGACCAATCACGAAGAATTGAAGATGTTGAAAATCAAACGATTGATACATATTCATTTTTGGATTATGATAAACAAATTCACACCATCGAAAATGCTCAAAAGTTATTAAAATTAATGGACAACAACGATAAATTGAGAATGAAATTAAAAACATCATTTGACAAAAATACAGGCTTTTATTTTATATAAGGTGATATAACATGGCTGAAATAGATCCTAAATTATCCAATCAATTATTTTTATCTCGTGATCAAATACGCGAACAATTAATTGGTCAAATTCAAAATTATTTGGAATTGGTTGATGTGGATTTGACCAAGTCTTCATTTATTACATATATAATAGATGTGTTATCGACTTTATCAGCCAACATGCTTTTTTATCAAGTGTCTGTATATAAGGAATTCTTTTTAACAAAAGCACAATTGCCTGAGAGTGTTTTAAATCTTTCCGCGTTTATTGGGTATACCCCGCTTGAAGCCAACTATGCATCTTGCAATGTTACGATGACTTTCCCATTCACATTCCAACATCCACACGTAGAATTTACAATTCCAAACAATTCAAAATTCCAAACTGGAGATGGTATCCAATTCGTAAGTACGTATGAAACAAAAATTATTGTTGACCCCCCTGCTCATACTGTAAATGCATTTGCAATAAGTGAAAATTCGTCTACGCCTTTAATAGTTATTATTGATAATACACATAATACATTTAGTTTAATGATACCCGTTGTTCAAAAGGAAGTGAAAAATTTTGAGTTTCAAATAGCTCAAGATATGCCACAGTATCGTTTCAGCGAATACAATGTTAGATTTGAAGGTCAGTTATCTGATATATCTGTCGAAGTAAAAAATCCATACACTGACGAATGGAGAATATACACCAGATATAATTCATTGTATTTAATGAAAGCAACTGATTATGGATATGTTGCAAAACCAAATGATAGTGGGTATACAATTTATTTCGGTAATGATTTAATCGGCGTCCAGCCTCCTAGTGGTGGGACAATAAAAATAACGATTTCTACAACGCTAGGTAGTCGCGGGAATATTATTGCTAATTCAATTGTGTCTGGTACTAAAATAAATTACTTAAAAACAGATGGGTCAATTGAAAATATCAATTATCAAGTATATAATGCATCGCCAGCAATCGGTGGTTCAAATGTTCAATCGTTGGAGGAAATAAAATCTGGCGCAATTGATAATTTGACATCATTGCATAGATTTGTTAGCGAAGATGATTATAAGAATGCTCTTAATATACATCCTGATATCCCATTACTTGTTAATTCAATCCCGATATTAAAAAGATCAGATATTAAAAATAATGAAATAATGTTATTTACAACATTAAAATACGATGAAGATATAATCCCAACACGCAATATATATTTAACACTACCCAACGGAACGACAGAAATTCCAAGGCATACAGTATTTATAGAAAAAGGTGAAGAATACATTACATTATTTGATTTAAATATAGATTCGGCTAATGAATTAAGCCGGTATACATATATTGTAAATCATATGAATATAAATCCGCAATTAATTAAAACAAATGATAGTGGGTATATTTTTGAACTGATTAATTCAACTGTCATGACTGGGGATTCAGATGTATTTTTTGAATGTCAATATCAATCTTCTGGAAACTTTCCTGAATTGACTACCTGCAAATTTGTCATTGAAAAAAATATGATAATGTATGATATGGATATCGATATACCCAATCAAAAATTTATAATACATTTTGACCCATATACAATTATACCAGAAGGTGAGCAAACATTTTATTTTATATTAACTCATCCGGATCACGGCGAATTTTCAGAATATCAAATAAAATTAATGTTACGAAAAAATCTAGATGATACAATGTTATCAAATACATTCGTAGATGAAATAACAGGCGAGATAAACATTTCAGATATCCCAATGGTATTAAAAAGTTATTATGACAACATTCAATCATATGACGAATTTGAATATTTTGTATTACAAAGGTTATTAACAACATTGGATATTGATGATAAACGTATGATGACAGATTTCACCAATATCAAATTTCCAAATGCTTTTGGCCCAATGGAAAATATGTTGCATAATTTACCAACTTTAATTGCAGTCGAAGATATGTATTTAAATACATTGCCCGCTTCACCTATTGATAAAGAAAGATATATAATAGGCGGGAATGAATTACCAGAATTTGAAGGGAAATCTCATTACATCGCTCAATATGAAATATTAACAAATTCGTGGTCAACATATGAACCACAGATGGATGATATTGTATATGTGACAAGTAAAGATTGTAAATATATTTACTGCACAAAAGGGTGGGTTAAACCAATTTTTAATGTTCCTTTGAAATTAGATATTGATGTTGAAAAATCATCTGATTCATCCAAAGATGTTATTGAAATTATTGATAGTATTAAGAAGAAAATTATTGAATCTTTCTCAGGTCGATTTGGGAATAAAACTACTTTAGCTAGATCTGAAATTATTTCAGTTGTGCAAAATATTGATGGTGTAGACCACTGTAAAGTAATCGAACCATTTTTTAATATTTTTTACAATTTTGAATTAACAGATTTAACGGAAGATGAATTGTTAAAATATTCCCCTGAATATATGTATTTTACTGAAGATAATATTGATATTACGGTTATATAAGGAACGATTATGAAAGAGTTAATAACCCCAGAATGGAAAAACCATAAATCGAAATTAAAATCATTATTCCACAAGTTATCGAGTGTTGAATTATTAAAATTGTCAGAACCATGCTACGGTCCCAAATTAAAAAAATACGAAAATGAGATATATGCTACAATGGG